>X409_Impala__coassemble_381_pt1 | contig 30202 bp, 26 predicted proteins | sample X409_Impala__metabat2_low_PE_002 | metagenome-assembled genome bin X409_Impala
CAGTAACATTATATCATAGAAATATCTGTAAAAAACTCTTTTCTTTTCAAAAAAATTGAAGTATAATGAAGTCGCCAGTCAGAATGACATATCTTAAAAGATTTTCCGACAGATAAAATGAAAAACACAACGGCGGAAGATAAAATCCCTAATTTACAATAGATATTGAAACAGTTGAGTATTGAGAGACCACGGAAAAAGGAGGAGCATTCATTTGAGAGAAAAGTTTGAATCATTATCGTTGGCCGTATTGCGTGACCTTGCCAAAAGCCTTGGCGTAAAAGGGGTAACCACTATGAAAAAAGAGCAACTTGTGGATCTTTTGGTAGAAAAGGAAGCGGCACAGAATAAAGAAAATGACAAAAAAGAGCCCGTAAGCAAACCTGCGAAACCTGAAGAGAAGGCTATCGCTTCGGAAGTTGATGCTGAAGGTGAAAAGGCGAAAAATGATGATAAATCCGAAATGAATATGGCGGAACTGGACAGCGGTATTACCACAAGCGGTATTTTGGAAGTTATGCCGGACGGTTTCGGTTTTATCCGATGTGAGAACTTTTTACCAGGTGAAAATGATGTATATGTGGCACCCAGCCAGATTCGTCGTTTCGGTTTGAAGACCGGTGACATTATCGAAGGTAACACCAGAATTAAAACCCAGAACGAAAAGTTTGCGGCACTTTTATATATAAGAAGAATTAACGGTTATACACCGGAAGCAGCACAGAAACGCGGCAATTTTGAAGATATGACGCCGATTTTTCCGGACGAGAAGATTAAGTTGGATATTCCCGGCGCGCCGGTTTCCATGCGTATTATGGATTTAATCAGCCCGGTAGGTAAGGGGCAGCGTGGTATGATTGTATCACCGCCCAAGGCAGGTAAAACCACACTTTTAAAGTCCGTGGCAAAATGTGTGAAGCATTCCAATCCGGATATGCATATGATTATTCTTTTGATTGATGAGCGTCCGGAAGAAGTAACGGATATTCGCGAGGCCATTGAAGGCGATAACGTGGAAGTGATTTATTCTACCTTTGACGAGACACCGGAACATCACAAAAGAGTGTCCGAAATGGTAATTGAACGTGCAAAACGTCTGGTAGAGCATAAGCAGGATGTTATTATCCTTTTAGACAGTATTACACGACTGACAAGAGCGTATAACCAGGTAATTCCGCCCAGCGGAAGAACTTTGTCCGGCGGTTTGGACCCGGCTGCATTACATATGCCGAAGCGTTTCTTCGGTGCGGCAAGAAATATGCGTGAAGGCGGAAGTCTTACCATTCTTGCAACCGCCCTGGTAGAAACCGGAAGTAAAATGGACGATGTGGTATACGAGGAATTCAAAGGTACCGGTAACATGGAAATGGTACTGGACCGTAAATTGTCCGAAAAGAGAGTATTCCCGGCAATTGATATTCCCAAGTCCGGAACCAGAAGGGAAGATTTGCTTCTTACGCCCGAAGAAATGGAAGCAATCAATTCCATGCGCAAAGCCTTTAACGGAATGAAGGCGGAAGATGCCGTGGATAAGGTAATCGATTTGTTCTCAAAGACCCGAAATAATAAGGAATTTGTGGAAATGATGAAAAAAATCCATTGGGTATAAAAAATGCTTGCATTCCCGATAAACGCGTGTTATAATGAACAAGCTGTTGAAAAAAAGCAAAAAAGGTTATTTTTAATATAGAGAGGTGAGAAATAATGAGAGAAGGAATTCATCCTGAATACTATCAGGCAACCGTAACCTGTAACTGTGGCAACACTTTTGTAACCGGTTCTACAAAGAAGGATATCCACGTAGAAGTATGTTCTAAGTGCCATTCTTTCTACACAGGCCAGCAGAAAGCTGCACAGGCTCGTGGACGTATTGATAAGTTCAACAAGAAGTACGGTGTGGAAAGCTAATAAGCGACATGATGGGTTGAGGTATCTAGGTATCTCAACCTTAATTTTTATTTCCCGGACGTTGTCCGTGAAGCAAAATGACATACGAACCTCGCAGAGAGGAAGGAGTATCCATGAGTAAAAAGAAGAAATCATGTTATTCCGGCATTGGCGGACAGGCTGTGATGGAAGGCATTATGATGCGTAACAAGAATCGTTATGCCGTAGCGGTGCGTAAGCCGAATAAAGAAATAGAACTTCATGTGGCAAGTTGCGAACAGTCAGAGAGTTGGACGAGAAAAGTACCTTTTATCAGAGGTGTTTTTAATTTTATTGACTCGTTGATGCTGGGGATGGAAACCCTGACCTATTCCGCAAGTTTTTATGAGGAGGAAGAGGAAGAAACCGGTTTTGACCGTTTTATGGGTAAAATCTTCGGTGCCAAGGCTGAAAAGGCAATGATGGGCATTACCATGGTAATTTCATTGGTAATTGCAGTGGCAATTTTTATGGTGTTGCCGTACTTTGTTGCGTCTTTTTTGGAGAAATATTTGAGCAATCCTTCTCTGATTGCGATTATAGAGGGTATTCTGCGTGTGATTATTTTTGTGGTATATGTTCTTTTGATTTCCTTGATGAAGGATATACGCAGAGTTTTTATGTATCACGGCGCAGAGCATAAATGTATTAACTGTATTGAAAGCGGTAAGCCTTTAAATACAAGAAATATTATGAAAAGTTCCAGATTTCACAGAAGATGCGGAACCAGTTTTCTTTTGATTGTAATGGTAATCAGTATTATCTGCTTCTTTTTTATCAGGGTGGATCATATGGCACTGCGACTGGTGCTTCGAATTGCACTGATTCCCGTGATTGCAGGAATTTCTTATGAAGTATTGCGATTGGCGGGAAAGTTTGACAATTGGTTTATCCGTTTGATTTCTGCACCCGGTATGTGGTTACAGCGTGTTACAACCAAGGAGCCGGATGAGGATATGGTAGAAGTGGCGATTAAGGCTGTGGAAGCAGTATTTGACTGGAAAGAGTATCTGAAAGAAAACTTCGACTTTGAAGAGGCGGAAGACGACTGGTTGGATGAGGATGATGACGTATAAAGAAGTATATGAATCCGGAGTGAATTGTCTAAAAGAACATAATTGTAAAGAAGCCGTGCTGGATGCCAGGCTTCTTTTAGAGTTTGTATGCCATACCAACCGTAATGATTTGCTGGCCCATGGTGACAGGGAAGTGTCAGAGGTTGCATGCAAGCAGTATGAGGCTTTGATCAGACGCCGGGCCTCAGGAGAGCCTTTGCAGTATATTACGGGTGAGCAGGATTTTATGGGGTTGACATTTAAAACCCATGAAAGCACGTTGATTCCGAGGCAGGATACGGAATGTCTGGTGGAAGAGGCGATGATGCACTTGCATGATGGTATGCGGATTTTGGATTTGTGCAGCGGTTCCGGGTGTATACTTTTGAGCCTTTTGAAGTACAGTAATGACTGTATCGGTGTCGGAGCGGAATTGCAGCCGCAGGCGGTGGCATTGGCAAGAGAAAATGCCGAAAATCTGGGCATTGAGGCGACTTTTGTTGAAAGTGACTTGTTTGGTCAAGTGGAAGGAAAATTTGATTTAATCGTATCAAATCCGCCCTATATTGAAAGTGAAGTCATTAAAACCCTGGATCGGGAAGTGCGGGAGCATGAACCGATGAGCGCATTGGATGGCGGTCCGGACGGTTTGGATTTTTACCGCCGTATTGTTGATGAGGCGAGAGGATACTTAAGTCGTGGCGGTATGATTTTTTTTGAAATCGGATATAATCAGGCGGAAGCGGTAAGCGAGTTGCTTCGCCTGCATGGATATAAAGATATTATCGTTAAAAAAGATCTGGCAGGAATGGACAGAGTGGTGTATGCCACATACTTGGAGGATTAAAATGTTTGACAGATTAGAAGATTTATTGATTCGTTTTGAAGAAATTATGGGCGAGTTGCAGGAACCGGGCGTAACGGATAACCAGCAGCGTTTTCGTCAGTTGATGAAGGAACAGAGTGATTTGACTCCTATTGTAGATGCTTATAAGGAATATAAGCAGTCAAAACAGGATATCGAGGACAGTATCGCCATGTTGGAAGAAGAAAGTGATGAAGACATGCGAGAAATGTTAAAAGAAGAACTTACAGACGCTAAGAAGCGTGTGGAAGAATTAGAACAGACTTTGAAGATTCTTCTTTTGCCGAAGGACCCTAACGATGATAAAAACGTTATTGTGGAAATCCGTGCAGGTGCCGGCGGTGACGAGGCTGCCTTATTTGCGGCAGAAATGTACCGTTTGTACGTGCATTATGCGGAAAGCCAGCGTTGGAAAATTGAAACCATTAACGTGGATGAAATCGGAATCGGCGGTATGAAGGAAGTTGAATTCATGATTTCCGGACAGGGTGCATATTCTAAGTTAAAATATGAGAGTGGTGTACATCGTGTACAACGTGTGCCTGAAACGGAGTCCGGCGGACGTATTCACACTTCTACCATTACCGTGGCAGTTATGCCTGAAGTAGAAGAAGTAGACGTTGTAATTAATGATAATGATATTCGTATTGACGTAATGAGAGCGTCAGGTTGTGGCGGACAGTGTGTCAATACCACTGACTCTGCAGTGCGATTAACCCATATGCCTACCGGTATCGTAATTTACAGCCAGACAGAGAAATCACAGATTCAGAATAAAGCGAAGGCGTTCGCTTTGTTGCGTGCGAAGTTATACGATTTGGAAATGCAGAAGCAGCATGATGCGGAAGCAGAACTTCGTCGTAGCCAGGTTGGTACCGGTGACCGTTCCGAGAAGATTCGTACTTATAACTTCCCGCAGGGCCGTGTGACAGACCACAGAATCGGTTTGACATTGTATAAACTTGAGAAGATTATGAACGGTGACATTCAGGAGATTATTGATGCCTGTATCGCAGCCGACCAGGCGGCGAAGTTGGCAAAGATGAACGATAACTAAAAGATTCGGTTAGATAGTGAGATTTATTGTTCAGAAGATGAGTGTTAATGTTTGAATATTAAGTGCACTATGTTGGTATTATTTCTGATGTAGGGCACTTTTTATATGAGGTACGTCTTTGTTGACAGATGGGAGTCGGATGCAGGATGTCGGGATACCGGGATGCCTGAACGGAACAGACTGTTGAAGGGAAATGTCCAACATAAAACGGTGAATACAGAATACCGGGGACATACACAAAAAGTTAAAACGAGATTTAATATTGTGCAAGCATAGAATTGCGCTTCTTGGAGAAAAATATAAACATGGAAATTACATGGAAAGAAATCACATTTGAAGAAAAAGAAGTCTTCGAACAATTTTATAAGTATAAAACCAGTCGTGGCTGCGAGTTGTCATTTTCGAACAACTATCTGTGGGTTGCCCATTACGGAACCAAGTGGAGTATCGTAGAGGATTGCCTTGTTTTTTATAATCCGCACAGGGACAGTGTTTCAATGCCGATAGGGGAAAAAACGTATAATGCATTGGAAGCGCTAATGAAGTATTATGAAGAACAAAATAAGCCGTTTATGATGCATTTGGTTACGGAAGAGCAATTTGCGGAATTGGAGCGTAAATATCCCGGGAAATTTACCATAGAATATGTCCGTGATGTAGCGGATTATATCTATGAGGCGGAAAGTCTGGGGACTTTGGCAGGAAAAAAACTGCATGCCAAAAGAAATCATATTAACCGTTTTGTAGAGAATTATCCTGAGTGGTCTTATGAAGAGATTACCGACGATAATATAGAAGAATGCCTGGAAATGGCGCAAAAATGGCGTGAGCAGAACAAATGTGACGAAGATAAGGAAAAAAGTGCGGAATTCTGCGTTACCTTGCGTGCCTTAAAAGAACGTGAAAAAATAGGTTTGATTGGTGGTGCAATTCGTACAAAAGACGGAATTGTGGCATTTTCTATGGGGGCTCCCCTGACAGAAGATACTTTCGTGGTTCATATTGAGAAGGCTTTTGCGGATATCCAGGGTGCATACCCCATCATTAACCGTGAATTTGTGCTCAATGCGGCGAAAGGGTTCCGATACATTAACCGGGAGGAGGATATGGGAGAAGAGGGTTTGCGAAAAGCGAAAATGTCCTATAATCCCGCGATTTTACTGGAAAAAGGCAATGTGCGACTGGTATAGTCAATTTGCAAGGAAACTTGCAAAAAAACCAAATAGGCCTAAAAAATGTAAATAATACATCGGATTGTTGTAATTTGGGCGATGAATAATAATACATTGGATTCATATGATTTGCATAATAAATAAAACCGGCTTGCAGAGAACTACAAGTCGGTTTTATATATGTGTCAAAGATAAGCCGAAGGGGCTTAATTTGTCGCGATGCTCGGTTTTACTCATTTTTCGATATTCCGTAGGGGTGCAATCGAAATATTTCTTGAACAGTTTGTTGAAGTAACTGGTATTGTTAAAACCTACGGAGGTCGCTAACTCTGAAATGGATGTGGTTTCGCGGTCGTTTTGCAGAATTTTGTCCGCTGCCTGCAGAATGCGATAGCGCATCAGGTATTCAAAAGGAGTTAAGTTGACAGCCCTTTTAAAGCAGCGGCAACATTCGCTTTTGCTTACGTGGATGGAGTCGGCGATGTCTTCTAAAGTTATGGATTCCGCATAATGTTGCTGGATGAAGGATATGGCATCCTTGATACGGCTTTCGTCCAGGGAATATACCGTGTTTGTCTCCTTGGTACGGGTATATAGAGGGGTATTATTGTTGTACTTTTTGAGAAAATGTACCCAAAGTTGGCAAAGATAACCTTTGGTGGTTAATTCATATCCGAACTCCTGTGAAAAATTGGCATCAAAGATATCATTTAGATACCCCATGGCGCTTCGCCCCCACATATCTTTGCGGTCAAAAACCACATAGCGGTGTTCTTTGCCGTTGAGAATCGGACTCAAATAACCGGTTGCCAAAGAAGTGGTATGATCTTTAAAAAGAATATAGGGGTGAAAGAGGAGTGAAATAAGGACGCAATCATTTCCGGAAACAGAACGTATGGCGTGAAAAACGTTACAGTTTAGAACAATGGCCTGTCCTTCGGTCAAAGTGACTTTTTCGTCGCCGATGGTAAATTCGGCAGAACCGGATTTGACCAGATTGATTTCCATTTCTTCATGCCAGTGCCAACGAACGTAGCCCATGTACATTTTACTTGGTTCCACGTAATAAACACCAACGGGATAATCCTTGTCGGCGTGGGCAATTACCTTATGCAGATTTTGTTCTGTATTGGAATTTGACATGATGCTCCTCCTTTCCGTGAATATTCGGATATGTTTCTTTGTAAAAAGCATTTATGCGTAACTTTTCTTATACTTTACCAATTTGCATAATAAAAGACAAGATTTTTTTATTATCCTTGCAAAATGGTATAAAAACTGTATAATATAACTAAGTATGTCGATATATTGTATATCGGTGTGGGGTGAAACACGAAATAGTGGGGTTCTTATGGGAAATCTGAAGCATTATTATGAAGCGATAAAAAACGGTGATGTGTTTTTTGACGAATATCGTAAATCGGCATTGATTATGAATGCGGTAACAATTATGCACATTATTTTTGCCGTGTTTTTCTGGATTACGGATGTTGCGGTAATGGGTGTGTACAATCTTGCAATTGTAGCCGCGTATCAGGGAATATTGTTGCTGATTAAAAAGAAGAGAACATATCTTGCGTATATACTTACCTGTATTGAAGTTGTGCTTCATGCGGTGCTGGCGACGATTTTTGTGGGATTTGCCAGCGGATTTCAGGTATATTGCATTGCAATGATAGCAGTTTCCTGTTATATCACCTTTGTTTGGGAATGTTTTAAAAAGGGAACCCGCGAAACCGTAGCATTTTCGCTGTTTTCCATGTTTGGATATTTTGTTTGCTATATTTTATCCAAGTATTTTGAACCGCTGTATGTGCTTGATGAATTGCCGCAGACCATTATGTATGTCATCAATGCGTTACTGATGTTTTTGATTATTTTCAGTTTTATGATGTTATTGTTCTGGGATATCAATCATCGAAGTGACAGATTGGCAGCAAAGAACAGCCAGTTGGATGAAATGTCCAAGAAAGACCCGTTGACCAAATTGTATAACCGTCGTTATATGAATTATGAATTGAACCGCAGAATGTCCAATTTAATCGGTGAAGGTCGGATTTTTGGATTGATTATGGCAGATATTGATGATTTTAAGCATGTGAATGATACGTATGGTCACGATGCCGGTGATGACGTTCTGATAGCGGTTGCAAATGAATTTACCAATGCGTTGCGTGGTGATGACTGTGTTTGTCGTTGGGGCGGGGAAGAATTCCTGGTGGTAATCAACGGCAATCATCAGGTGACTTCGGATGTTGCGGAACGAATCCGTAAGCGCATTGAAGATTTGACGATTGAGACTAACGGCCATTCGTTGAAAGTGACAATGACGTTTGGTGTCAGCGAATCTATTCCGGGATTTCGGATTGAGCGGTTGATTCAGATTGCGGATGAACGTTTGTATAAGGGTAAGCAGAATGGTAAAAACTGTGTTGTAAAAGAATAAAGATTGCATTATATGTCAATAATGGGAGTGTCGCCTGCGCGATGCTCCTTTTTTGTTGAGGTGCGGATGTTTTATATTCCAACGGAACACGCTTGCGCTCGTGCGAAAACGTAACGGATACTAAATTCGTATGGCATTTCATTTGTACTCATTAAGTACCGACGTTTTCACAGGGTTCCTTATGGAATATAAAACATCCGCACGTGACACAATAGAAAATAGAGGAAAACGCAGAAGATAAGCCGGCAGAGGCAAAACAGAAAAGATAAGCAAACGGATAGGCGGGAAACGAAAAAGAATGAAAAAGCAAGAAGGGAAGAATGTGGTGGATGCAATATGAAACGTAATATCGTTTATCTCAAGGCGGATCAAAATGTGAAAGTCACAAGCGACAAAGTGTATCTGAAGGATGTTTTTAAAATTACATGCGCAGATTCACTACTTGCAACAAAGTTAAAACTGGTTTTAATTTATGATTTTGCAAGTAAAGGTGTTCAATCGTGCGAAAAAACGGCAAAAAAAGAAAAACAGAACCCATATAATGATGACAGGGCCGTCATTAGTATATTAAAAGTGATTGAAATCATAGAAAAGACCGGCGCGGATGTGGAAATTGTGTCGCTGGGAGAGAACGATATTATTCTTGAGCGGATAAAAGAACAAAAAGAAAATAAACTCCAAATTGTCTTAAAAGTGATATTTGTGTCGTTGATTTGTTTCTTTGGAACTGCTTTTACAATCATGGCATTTCATAATGACATTAATGTCATTGGATTGTTTGAACAAATATACGGATTATTGGGAGTGCATTATGGCGGAGGAGCGGGTGCGCTTGAACTTGGGTATTCCATTGGTCTTGGAGCAGGTATCATTGTCTTTTATAATCATCTCGGAAAGCGAAGGATTACCAAAGACCCTACGCCGCTGGAAGTGGAAATGCGTATTTATGAGGACGATGTGAATCAGACATTGATTGACAATGCGGAACGCGAACAGATTGAGGTGGATGTTTCGTAGTTGCCGGCATGTGAAAAAGGAGAGAAGAAGCGTATGGCACAACTTGGAATGGGGATTCTGGGCATGTTTGGAGGTTTGATGGTATCCGGCGGCGTATTTACAGCGTTGCTGGTGTTGGGACTGGTACCGAGATTTGCGGGAAAGACCCATACGGCAAACCATATTTTAACTTATGAGAGCGCGGTAGTCGGCGGTTGTATCGCGGGCGGAATTTTAAGTGCCCTTCCGATTCAGGCATACTTGGAGCGGTTTCTGTATCGGTATGCGGTGTTTCAAACCGGTGTATGGGGTGTTATTTCGGACGCGCTGATGTCCGGCGGCGGATTTTTTGCAGGATGTTTCGTGGGCTGCGTAGCATTGGCAATTGCGGAACTGCTGGACAGTATCCCGATTTTTGCAAGGCGGATTCAGTTCAAAAAAGGTGTAGGGATTGCTGTCCTTGCGGTGGCGGTGGGTAAAACCGTAGGGAGTCTTGTGTATTTTAGCATGCGGGTATACGAGAGTATGGGATGAGGGAAGTGCGTTTTCCTTTTCCTGAGCCCTCTTTTTTACATAAAATTTGCGGTTTTCTTTGATATTTTAGTTCTATTATGTTATAGTTAATCTGTATATGTGTGCGTATTTTATGGCAGGTATGGGAAAAGCCTGTATCGAATAAGATATGAAGATAAAGTAACGTAAATGTCGGATGTTGGTATTTTCGTATAAGACGTAGCAGAGCGGAGGCTTGTATGTACGTATTTTTGAAACGTGTAATTGATTTTTGTATGGCGTTGATGGGATTGATTCTTTTGTCGCCTCTTTTTTTGGTGCTTGTGATTGCGATTAAAGTGGATTCCAAAGGACCGGTACTTTTTAAGCAGAAGCGCGTCGGGATTCATAAGAGTCATTTTATGATTTTAAAATTTCGAACGATGCGGATTGATACGCCGAAGGATACACCCACACATCTGCTTGCGAATCCGGAGCAGTATATTACGAAAGTCGGTAAGTTTCTGCGTAAAACCAGTTTGGATGAATTGCCACAGATTTTCAATATTATCAAAGGGGATATGGCGATTGTGGGACCGAGACCTGCATTGTGGAACCAGTATGATTTGATTGAAGAAAGAGACAAATACGGCGCAAACGATGTGCGTCCCGGTTTGACCGGATGGGCGCAGATTAACGGCAGGGATGAACTGGAAATCCCGGTGAAAGCTAAATTGGACGGCGAATATATTGCCAAAATGGGACCGGTAATGGATTTAAAGTGTTTCTTTGGTACTTTTCGCAGTGTGCTTCGAAGTGACGGCGTGGTAGAAGGCGGTACCGGAAGTATGAAGAAGGAAGAACAATAGGATGAAGCGAATTCTCATAACGGGTCTTCACAGTTATGTGGGGAATGCCGTGGAAGCGTATCTGGAACAATATAATCAAAGCGCCGGCGAGACTTTGTATCAGACGGATAAAATATCTCTGCGGGACGGGAAGTGGCGAAATAATTCCTGGGAAGGATACGACTGCGTATTGCATGTGGCCGGTCTTGCCCATGCGGATGTTTCGAAACTTTCGGAAGAAGAGCAAAAACGTTATTATGAGATTAATGCCGATTTGACAGGTGAAGCGGCAGTGAAGGCTGCAGCTGACGGAGTCGGTCAATTTATCTATTGCAGCAGTGTGATTATATACGGCGAAAGCGCCGGAGTAGGCAAGAATAAGGTGATTTATAAGGATACGGAGCCAAAACCTGCGAATTTCTATGGTGACAGTAAATTACAGGGTGAGCGGGCTGCGTTGGCGGCAAACAGCGGAAGCGACAGAACTCCGCAGGGGACCGCGAGCGGTTTTGGCGCAAAGAGGAGCGAGGCCGGTCAGATGCAGGTCGCAATTCTTCGCCTGCCCATGATATACGGAAAAGGCAGTAAGGGAAATTTTCCCGTGCTGGTCAAACTGGCAGAGAAAATGCCGGTCTTTCCGAGTGTAAAAAATCAAAGAAGCATGCTGTATATCGAAAACCTTGCTGAATTTATCAGACAATTGGTTGAATTGGGAAAAGGCGGTGTTTTTTATCCGCAGAATGAAGAATACGTAACGACGACCGATGTGGTCAAAATGGTTGCGAAGGCCAGAAATAAAAGGATTGCAACCTGGGGAATCTTAAATCCCTTTGTAAAATTGGCAGCTGTAATGCCGGGGCGCATCGGCAAACTTGCCAACAAGGCGTTTGGCTCCTTAACCATTGCTCAAACCCTTAGTTTTAATGAAATCAGCGGATATCAGGTCTGCAGTTTTGAAGAAAGTATCAAAAGAAGTGTGAGAGAATAAAATGGTCAGCATTATTACCGTGGCGTACAACAGCGAGAATTGCATAGAAAGAACGATAGAGTCTGTTTTGGCTCAGACATACAGTGATATAGAGTATATCATTATTGACGGCGCCAGTGGTGACCGGACGGTGGAACTTGCGGAAGGGTATCGCGGTGCATTGGAAGAGAAAGGGATTACGTATCGTATCATCAGTGAGCCGGACGGAGGCATCTATGATGCCATGAACAAGGGAATTCGTCTGGCGACGGGAGAGATTATCGGATTGTTAAACAGCGATGATACCTATGAGGCCGACGCGGTGGAAACGGTGGTGAATACATTTGCCAAAGAAAACTGCGATTTGATGTTTGCCAATATCCGTATCCACAAACAGGACGGAAGAAGTTTTATCAAGAAGGCAAGACTTCGCAAACCGGAAACCTCCAGGGACTGGAATCATCCTACGACGTTCGTAAAAGCGGAATTGTATAAGGAGTATCCGTTCCGCAATCTGGGAATTCATGATGATTACGGATTCTTTCTGCAGATGAAGAAGCAGGGGCGCAAGATTGTAACCGTGGACAAGGTACTGGCAAATTTCCGGCTGGGCGGCGCCAGCAATAAGAAAAGTTTGAAGGCGGCAAAAAAGAGAATCCGGGACAGATACCGGTATTGTTATAGGATTAACGGGTACAGCAGGCTGTATTTGATAGAATGCGTCGCGATTGAAGCGGCGAAGATGGTGTTGGGGTAGAGAGGTATCCTTAGGGTGAATTTTAAATGCCCTGTGTTAATGCAGTAAAACAAGGAGTATAATTTATGCATATTGGGATTGATTTATTATGGGTCAGACCCGGCATTTGCGGCGGAACGGAATCGTTCATTCGGAATTTGATGACCGGTTTTGCTTTATATGATAAACAAAACAAATATACATTGTTCGTTGCAGAGGATAATGCAGACAGTTTCAAACAATATAAAGAAAATGCCAATATGGATTTGTTTGTATGTAAAACAAAGTGCGCAAGTCAGCCGAAACGTATTTTGTGGGAAAATATGCATTTGGATAAAACGGCACAAAGGCAGGGTATAGAGGTTATGTTTATTCCTGTGTACAGTAAGCCACATTCCAATGGAAAAATTCCTTATGTAAGCGTTATCCACGATTTGCAGGCATTGCATTATCCGCAGTATTTTTCTTGGGCAAGGAGATGCTTTCTTAAGTATTCGTGGAAGAGAACGTGTAAAAGTTCGAAACTGGTATTGACGGATTCTGATTTTTGCAGGAATGATTTGATTAAAAACTATCCGGATGCAAAAGATAAAATCCGAACGCAGTATGTTCCGATTGTATCCTGCGATACAAGCACGGATTTTGCTGAAATAGAAGAGGATTTGAAAATAGAGCAGGGGAAATATTTTTATTGTGTCAGTTCCTTGCTTCCGCACAAGAATCTTGATACCGTATTGCGGGTTATGAAACAATGGAACGGGCAGGAGAAACTGGTCTTGAGCGGTGTCGGACAGGATGAAAGTGAATTCGTTGAAAAAATAAGAAAATATGATGTGGAAGATAAAGTAATTCTGACCGGATTTGTGTCGGATGACTGGCGAGATTGCCTGTACGAACATTGTAAACTTTTTTTGTTTCCCAGTGTGTTTGAAGGTTTTGGGATGCCGCCGATCGAGGCAATGCGAAGAGGCAAGAGGGTTGTCATGACAAAGGAATCCTGTTTATTTGAGGTGACACAGGGAAAGGCGGTTTATGTGGACGACCCGTTTGATGCGGATGAGTGGGTTGCGAAGATGCAGAGTGTGATGGGGCTGGAAGAGGAAGAAGTGGAATTTGAAGCGTATAAACTGCAGATTGTGACAGAACAGCATATCAAGATATTTCAGTCTTGTATTGTAAATATCGGATAGTGTATAATATCTTGAATGTTTTTGCTGCCGGAGGCTATACAATGGATATATATGACAAATTATATGATGCGGTTATTGGTAATATGTTGACAGCTAATTGCCAATTTAAATACGAAAAACAAACATTCATGTGTGATGTAGGTAGTCATCCAAAAGTTATTGATATATCAAAATATTTGCAATTAGAGAATAAACTATTCTTGCAAGCTTTATTTGTTGGTGTATTTAGACGCTTGCCGGAATTGAAAGAAGTAGCGGTTTGGCAGATGTATTTTGATGAACCTGTTGAAAAATTTCAAGAGAAGGTGTTGCGTAAAACTGTAAATTCTAGTGTAGTTGCCATTAATCAGATTCGATTTATAAATAACCCATATTTTAGACAAAAAAGAGGGCTAAAATATAAAATGCTAGGAACTCTATACGTATTGACAGATAAGTCATACTTAAGAGAATTTGGCAAAAAAATGCCGCAATCGATTCAGAAGATAATAAGAAAGGTATTCTTATGAAAATCTATATTGATGTTACAGTATTAATGTTGGCAACGTTTGTGACAGGAATACAACGTGTTACTCGTGAAATTATTATACGACTTATTAAAGATGAATTAAATGAAGTTATTCTTCTGCATTATAACGCCAAGGAAAATGTGTATCATAAGATAGATAATCATAAATTTTGTGAGTTTTTTGAAGATGGTAAAGGCGCAAAAAACAGGATGATTACCAGACAAAAGGTGGAATTGATTGAAATAGCAGAAGGAACAATATTTTTTGAACTGGATGCGGTATGGATGTGCCGTGTAAAGCGAAGTTATTTGTTGCCAATTTTAAAGCAACAAGGTGCAAGAATTATTGTGCACATATATGATATTATTCCTATTACACATCCGCAGTATTGCCTGGAGCGTGGTGTGTACAATTTTATGGATTATCTGGGAGCGCATTTACAATACGCTGATAAAATAATTGTGAATGCACAAGCGACGGTGGATGAACTAAAGAAGTTGGCATCGCGATTAGACTGCAAGTTGCCTAAATGTACGGTTGTTCCTTTAGGGGCTGATTATGGTTGCAGAGAGATTGTTGCAGACGAGTATATAAATCATGAACTTGTTGAAATTGTAAAAGATAGACCTTATATTTTGATGGTTGGAACTATTGAGCCACGGAAAAATCATAAACTTTTGTTAGAAGCCTATGACAAAGGACTAAAAGAACAGGGTTATAACATTATTATGGCTGGATATATGGGATGGAATATGGAAACGTTCAGAGAATGTTTGGAAAATCATTCGGATTATGGTAAAAGAATTCACCATTTAGAGGGATTGAATGATAAGGCCATTACATACCTATATCAGCATGCAAAATTCCTTGTTTTTTGTAGTTATACCGAAGGTTTTGGCTTGCCGATTGTTGAGTCAATTATGCGAGGAACTCCAGTTATTGCGGCAGACGTGCCGGTATTACGTGAGGTGGGTGGCGAATATTGTGTATGGTTTGAGCAGGATAATGCGGAGATGTTATGTGAGTGTGTCGGAAGGTATGATGAAGATATAAGGATATATAATACAACAAAAGAAAGAATGAGAAGGTATCAACCATTTACATGGGATAAATGTTATGAAATGATTGGAAACGTATTGAAAAAATGAGTAGAAGAGTTGGAGTAATAATACCTAGTTACAATCAAGGGCAATATATTGAAGCAGCAATATGTAGTGTGCTTAATAACAGAAAACATATTGATATTGCAATTGCGGTTATGGATGGCGGGTCACAAGACGAGACAAAAGATATTATTCTGAAGTATCAAGAACAGATTGATGTTTGGTGTTCTGAAAAAGACGGTGGTCAAGCGAACGCGATTAATAAAGGAATTTACGCATTGCCTAATTGTAAATATTATATGTGGTTAAATTCGGATGATATATATGAAAGTGAATATTCTGTTCGGAAAATTGTTGAGTACGCGGAAAAAAATCATTTGGAAGTGTGTTATGGATTATCTCATTTTATTGATAATGTAGGGAATGTTATCGGCGAATATCCGGTTGAAGAATACAATTATAAGTTGTTAGGAAAAAGATGTTTTTTAAGTCAGCCCAGTGTCTTGTTTAGCCGGAAAGCATATGAAGAAATTGGTCCAATTGATGAAAAAATGAAGATGTGTTTGGATTATGAATATTGGATGCGATTGGCACAAAAATACAAATTTGGATTTATTAAAGAATATATCGGCGCAACAAGAATGTACGGTGAGACCAAAACATCTACGATGCAACAACAACATCTTAAAGAGGCCTTTAGTATTTTAATGAAATATTATGGGAAGATACCAATGCATTGGATTGTAGCAAAAGTTTTGTCCGATAGACCAAATTATATATTGAATTGTTTGCCTAAAAGAGTATTGATGATATTATTATATCCGTTTAGAAAAAGGATTGTGAAAAAGTGTATAGAAGGTAATGTAAATGATTAAAGTGTTATACAAAAATGGATACTTATTAGTAACATTAGTCAAAAAGGATATTAAGCAAAGATATCAAGGGTCGATATTGGGAATGTTATGGTCTTTTATTGTTCCTATTACGATGCTTGTAATTTATACTTTTGTTTTTAGTGAAGTTTTTCAAGCGAAGTGGGATATCAATACCGGTGATAAGTATCAATTTGCTTTAGTTCTTTTTTGTGGCTTGACAGTATTTAATTTGGTGGGTGAAGTCATGAATCGTGCAGCAACATTGATTGTATCTAATACTAACTATGTTAAAAAAGTGATTTTTCCTTTGGAAATTCTACCGGTAGTGATTACGTGTTCTGCGCTTTTTAACTGTGTAATTAGTTTTGTAATTTTAATTGTAGCAAAATTAATTCTTTATCATAATGTTTCTAATACTTTGTACATGATTTTTCTGGCTATGATACCTTTGGTAATTTTGGCTGTGGGTTTAGGGTTATTTATATCGGCAATATCTGTTTATCTTAAAGATGTTGGAAATGTAATATCTGTTTTGGTTACAGTTTTAATGTATCTTAGTCCTGTATTTTTCCCTTTGACTGCGGTTCCAGAAAAATTTAGGATAGTATGTGAGATAAATCCAATGACGTATATTATTGAAAATTTTAGAAATGTTGTTTTGTATGGAGAAGTCCTTAATTGGAAATTCTATGGTATTTCGTGTGTTATAGCTTTGTTTGTTTATTTTATTGGTAAAACTGTGTTTATTCGTGCGAAGGAGGGCTTTGCAGATGTCTTATAATTCGGATGAGATTGCAATTCGCGTGAACAATGTCACTAAAGCATATAAAATATTTGATGCGCCGGTAAAACGTTTTTTGTTTCATATGTTTCGTACTAAAACAGGAAGAGATTTTGTTGCTTTGGATAATGTTAGTTTTGAAGTAAAAAAAGGCGAATCATTTGGGATTATCGGAAGGAATGGAAGTGGCAAGAGTACAATGCTTCAGATTCTTGCAGGTATTATCAAAGCGACGTCGGGAGAAGTTTGCGTGAATGGGAGAGTCGCAGCCTTGCTCGAACTGGGAAGCGGGTTCGATATGGAAAGTACCGGGTATGAAAATATCTATATGAATGCTGCGATTCTAGGAGTAACTAAAAGCGAGATTGATAAGAAACTGGATGAAATAATAACTTTTGCGGATATAGGAGATTTTATAAATCAACCAGTAAAAACATACTCGAGCGGTATGTTTATTCGGCTTGCATTTTCTGTGGCAATAAATGTTGATGCTGATATTTTGTTAATAGATGAGGCTTTGGCTGTTGGAGATGTTTTTTTTCGACAGAAGTGTTATAAAAAGTTGGACCAATTAAAAGAACAGGGAAAAACGATTATATTGGTTAGCCACGGAATGAATGAAGTAGAACAGTTTTGTGACAGAGTACTTTTGTTGAATAAATCTAAAACCTTAATGTGTGGCGCAAGTCGTGAAGCTGTGCAAAAATATTATATGCTGGAGCAGGAGATGTTACAGGAGGAAAATCATGTTGTTGAACCTGAAAAACAACATAATGATACAACTGTTACAACAAAGCAGGAATTTACAAAATGGGAAAAGAGCAAAAATGCGATCTGGAATTGCAATATTGAACAGACTAATCAAATCAACAATGGCAAGGCAAGATTTCTTAATGTTGGCATTTTTGATAAATATGGAAATGCGTCAAAGGTTTTTCATCAGGGAGAAGAGGCATATTTTTTGTATGAAATAGAAGCATTAGAAAATATTTTTGTTCCGATAATGGGTATAGTTTTTTATGATCAAAAAAATACAATAATTTTTGGAAAAGACAATATGCAAGCAGCGACTGAAGTTCCAGATGTTGTTAAGCGTGGAGAGGTAGTTAAGGGGCTGTTTCGAATAAAAATGGATATCGCAGTTGGAGAGTATACCTTTGATGCCGGATTTAATACAATGGATACTGAAAGTTATAATAAGAGGATGTTTTTTAATCAAGACGAAATAAATGGGGTGCTTCAACGTTTATGTTGCTTGCCTAATGTTGGCAGTTTTGCTATCCATGAAAGAAAAATTGGAGAACCTATGAAAATAATGTTTCATGGGTGTTGTGATTTGTCCAGTGAAGCAGAAATAGTTGTGGAAAAGAGAATATAGTATGCGACTAATCTATTGAATTACTATATTTACTTGTGCATTTGCTTGCGAATTGGCAAAGATTAGGGGTGGATATGAAAGCATGTTGGTGTGGTAACAATGAATTATTAGAATATAATGTGGATTATTTTAAATGTAATAAGTGTAATACATTAGTATCAAAATGTGATTTTGATAACAAAATATATGATGTGCAAAATGAAGAAAATGATTTATATGGCAAAAATTATTGGGAAGTAGTGATGACTCGAACTACGGGAAAGGCTACATTAAATGAAGTTGTAGATATGTATCTAAGCGAACGAGCAATTTATTGGCTGAAATTTGTATTAAAATATATCAAATTGGGGGGGGATATTGCGGAGGTTGGATGCGGATTAGGTCAGTTGCAATATTTAGTTAGTAAATGCGGATACAAGCAAATGGGTTTTGAACTTAGTTCGGATATTTGCAAATATATAGAACAGAATCTGTGGATAAATATGCATCATGGTCCTTTTTGCATACAAGATGAAAAATACGATGGTGTATTGGCACTTGATTTGTTTGAACACTTAATTAATCCGGAGGAGTTTTTGGAGTGTTGTGCAAATAATATGTATGGAAATGGAATTTTGTTTGTTCAAATGCCATGTTATGATTCGAATTTAAATTATGAAGAAATGAAAATGCAAAAACCGCGTTTCGAAGGATTGCTTGAAAAAGAACAACATGTGTTTTTGTATAGTAGGGATTCGGTTAAAGAAATTCTTGCAAAATTCGGATTTATAAATATAATTTTTGAACCTGCTTTTTTTGGCGATGATTATGATATGTTTTTTGTGGCGTCTAAAAATTCGATTATTCCAAATTCAGACGAGGATATAGAAACATATTTAAATAGTATCCCGAATGGTCGACTTATCAAAGCGATGATAACACTATTTGATAGTAATAATGCGTGGATTCAAAAATATCAAATTGCTGACAATGATAGAAACGAAAGAGCAAAACAGATACAAGAGTTAGAAAAGTTGCTAAAAGAGAGTGAAGCGGCTAGAGTGATGCAGTTGGAGCAAAATGTAACATTAAAAGATGTATTTAAACGAAAAATTAAAAATATAAGGAAGCGTAGCAGGGGTGACTCGGGTGAAGATTGCAGTTGATGTATTATCAATAAGAAAAGATGGAAGTGCAGGAGGGGCGAGCGGTTTTGCACTTGAGTTGATTAAAGGATTTGCAAGCCGCCAGGGTATTCAAGTTGTTGTGCTATGTGCAGATTGGAATATTGAGTTGCTTAAAGATGTTTTGCCCGAAAATGTACAATTTTGTCAAGTAATAGGTGAACGAAAAATTACGGGTGTGAGCAGAATTGATAGGAGAATTAATGGGTTGTTTAGAACGGTTCGTTCGGGAAATCTTCTTTTAAAGCAAGATGTTGATATTTTATTTTGTCCGTTTAGTGCAGTAACATTTGCGGAAAAAGGAATTCCTACAGTAAGCACTATTCTTGATATTCAGCATGAATTTTATCCTCAATTTTTTGCACCTCAAGAACTTCAACATAGGAGAAGTTTCTATCGTGATATTGTAAAAAAAGCAGAGTGTATAACATGTATTTCTGATTATACTAAAAAGACATTTTGTGATAAGTACCAATATCCGGAAGAGCGAGCCAAGACTATTTATATTGCAATTCAAAATCGTTTTAATGGAGAAGACGAAAGCGTTTTGGATAAACTTGGTATTCGTGAGCAAGCGTATATCGTGTATCCGGCTAATTTTTGGGAGCATAAGAATCATAAAATGTTGCTAAATGCGTTTGCGATGTATGCATATGAACATAGAGACCTGAAATTGGTATTGACTGGAAATCCTTTGGAACAATCTGATTATTATAACGATTTAATAAAAGCATTGAATATTGATGATTTAACGGTTATTACAGGATATGTGTCTAGTGAAGAATTGTATAGCATTTTGAAGAATGCGAAAGGTTTGATTTATCCGAGTTTGTTTGAAGGATTTGGAATACCCGTTGTGGAGGCTATGCAACTTAACAAATTGATTGCTTGTAGCGATTTAACTAGTTTACCTGAAATCGGATGTGAAGCAATTCATTATTTTAATCCTAAAAAAGCGGATGAAATTGTAGGAGGAATTTCGTTTCTGGCAGAAAGTGAAATGTCAGATGAAATTATCCGGGAATATCAGAACAAATTAAAAGACTATGAAAATGATAAAATGATTGACGAATATTTGAATTTGTTTAAAAATGTTTTGTCTCAAGCGGCGGAGTATGTGTTTAGAGAAGAAATATCAGGAATATATCCTGATGGTTGGAGTATGAAAGAGATTGTTATAGCACAGGTTAATGAGCAGGGCGGAAGAGTAATTGCGAGGTTATCGCTTCCGAGGTTTGTTCATAGGAGGGTTAATGTAATTGTTAATCATAATGGAGAAGAAAGAAAGATGACTCTTTGGCCAGGTAAATGCATATTGATTGAGGAAGATATTATCCGCGAAGAAGATCAACTGAGTATCACATTTTCTAAAACATGGTCGCCACAAAAGGCGTTGAGAAATGATGATGCCAGAGAAATCGGTGCTATGGTGGAATGTTTAACTTTTATCAACAAAAATGGTCAGGAAATAGATTTGAGAAGTACAGTATAAGCATAAGGAGCGGTTTGCGATAATGAAATTGACAGTGGTTACTCCTTCGTTTAACCAAGGAAAATATATAAAAAGAACGATTGATAGTGTTCTCACACAAGGAATCAGTGATTTAGAATACATAGTGATGGACGGCGGAAGTACAGATGAGACTGTTGAAATTTTAAAATCTTACGGAGAGCGGATTATTTGGAAAAGCGAGAAAGATGAAGGTCAAACTGATGCTGTGAATAAGGGGATTCGAATGTCAACAGGCGATATTATTGGATGGTTAAATTCGGACGATATCTATTATCCGGAGATGGTTAATATGGTGCTCAAAGTATTTGCTGAAAACCCAGAGATTAACGTGGTGTATGGAAACGCGTATCATATCGATGAAGATGATAAGATTATCGAGGAGTACTACACTGAAGATTTCGATTATGAGCGCTTGAAGGATATCTGCTTTATTTGTCAACCTTCACTGTTTTTTAGGAAAGGTATAGTGGATAAGTATGGTTATTTAGATGATAAATTACAGTATTGTATGGATTATGATTATTGGTTGCGTATTGGTAAAGGCGAGAAGTTTTATCGTTTAAATGAGTTCATTGCAGGGTCGCGTTTGTATGATGATAATAAGACTCTTGGTGCCAGAAGAAAAGTGCATGAAGAGATGCTTATAATGCAGGAAAAAAACCTCGGGAAGGCATCGAAAAAGTGGATATATAATTTAGCTCATGTTATTGTTGATGATATGGATATTCCCCGAATAAAGGATGGGAGAACAAATCCTGAATTTGCAAAGCGACTGGCCCAAATATCGCTAAAGTTATTTTTGAAGCATTATAAATATATACCATTCGATGTTATGAAGAATATTAAAGCATGGTATTTTCAAAAATAATGTTTGCTGAAAGGGAAGGCATATGAGGATAGGATTTGATATCAGTCAGACTTGCGAAAGTAAATCCGGAACCGGCTTTTGGGCCGATCAGTTAATTAAGGCACTTGCCCGAAAAGATAAAGAGAATTTATATACGTTGTTTCCGTGGTTTTATGATTATAGACCGCAGACTCTATCGCAAGCAACACAAATTAATGAAAAAAATTTTCGGGAAAAAGTTGTTAAGAGATTTACAGATGAAGAACCTGTTATGCAACAATTAGATATTGTACATTCGAATAATTTTAGGTTCCCGAAGGATATATCTGTCAAAAAGGTAGTGACCATATATGATGTGTGCTTTATGGATTATCCGGAATATACCACAGAGGCAAACAGATTGTTTTGCTATCAAGGGACTTTGGATTCATTGTTATTTGCAGATAAAATCATTGCTATTTCTGAGTTTACCAGGCAAAGATTGATTCATTTTTTTCCTTTCGTTGATGAGAAGAAGATTGAAGTTGTATATTGTGGTAACAGGGATACTTTATTAAAAGAAAGAGAAAATGTCAAACTGGTTGAAAGGTTTGGATTGCAAAACGGAAATTATTTTTTGTCTGTTGGGACTATTGAACCACGTAAAAATTATGGTACCTTGATTCGGGCATATAAAATATATAAAGAAAATGTCAAAAATCCTAAGAAATTATGCATAGCCGGCGGATATGGCTGGATGCAGGACAATTTTAAAAAAGATATTGCAGAATTGGGACTGGCAGATGATGTTATTGTAACGGGTTATGTGTCAGATGCAGAATTGTCTAATCTATATAGGTACTGCTATGCTTTTGTATATCCTACCTGGTACGAGGGATTTGGTTTGCCTGTATTAGAGGCCATGAATTTTGGATGCCCGGTCATTGCCAGTAATGTTACAAGTATCCCGGAAATCACAGGTGATGCAGCAATACTTACAACGGCTGGGGATGTTGAAACTTTGGCGAATGCATTGTATGTGCTTGAAAATGATAATAAAACTTATAGAGAGTTGCAGGCAAAAATGCAACAGAGATTAGAATTGTTTTCGTGGGAAAAATCTGCCACTCGGTTAATAAAAATTTATGAGCAATTAATGTAGTGATTTGAGATAAAAATGTGGTTCTAAAAAGTAATGTGCCCCATGATATGTAGTAGGTTTGTAAAAAGGATTTCTAATTAACGTGGAGGATATATGAATCTGTGGATTTTGACAATTGCTAATATGTTATGCATAGCAGCAATTCTTTCCTATTTGTATAAAGAGTTTGTTGTGGTTAAAATGGGAGCAATATCAGTAGCGTTGTTTGGAAGTGTGTTTAGTGTTATTTCCGGTTTTTTCTTTTGGATTGACCACTTTAGTTTCTATAATGTGTTAATTGCGCAATTAATAGTTGAACTTGCTATTCTTTTGCTTTTGTTTTTAAAAAAAGGTAAAATCAACATACTTTTTTCTTATTTGTCCAAGAGAGATACTGTTGTACTGTTTATTATATTGTTTGCAGTTTTGCTCACTTGGACAAAGTTTGAATTGTTTGGAGCGAATCAAGATCAAGGGTTATATCAAACAGAAGCATTAGAACTTTATATGGGCAATTATGAAGTGCAGCACGATTTTGAAGAGTATTCTATACTGGAAACTGATAAGGAACGTGAAGAATATTATCATATGCTGGATGAAGTGTGGATTGGTTATTATCCTTTGAGTGACAATGATTATATAGAATATGATGGAACGATGAGTGAAGTATCCGGAATGTATCATGGAGTTCAGACTTTTCCAGCCATGCTTGCATTGATGGGATTGTTGTTTGGGATGACTAATATGGTACATTTGCAAACAATATTTTATATATGTTGTATAATTTTTATATATTATACTTTGTGGGAAATGAATATTATCACAAAGAGTCGAGTTTTTTATACTGCTATGTTTGCATTGTCGCCATTGTGTTTGTGGATATCAAAAGGAACATACACAGAAATGTTTTTGTGCATGATGGTATGCTTTTATTTGCTTTTGTTATTTGAGGAAAATGAAGAAAAATGGCTTATGTGTATGCCTTTATTAGGCTTTTCTTTTGTACATATATCATATTTGGCAATGTGGCCCGGCTTTTGGATTGCTAATGCAGTATTATATTTATATAATCGCAATAAACAATATCTTTATGTTAATATAGTTAGTTCGATTGGGCTGTTTTTGGGATATTATATGATGTACAAAATTGCCCCAATATATTTTTATCTTAATGTTTCTAGATTATATATTGAGAATGTCATTACACATAACAATATTATGATATACTTTTTAATTGTTGCTTTGTTAAGTATTGTAGTTGCAAGTTTAATGCTTAATAAAAAAATGGAATGGCTGAAAAGTGTTTTATTGCAGGTGCAAAAGTCCAAATGGATAATACCGTTTTTTTTGATTTTAGCATTGGCGTTCTGGCTGTTCTGGGGATTTAAAATGGGGTATGTGCTGGAATCGGATAGAGAAGATAGGGTATATTATGGTAATGGATTAATGGCATATACTCATCTGTCAATTTATGCGTCTATCATGGCTACGGGTTTTGTGGTTTTACCATGTATTTTAGGGAGTTTATTCGTAAGAGCAAAGAAGATAGTTGAAGATACAAAAAAATATGTATTGGTTCTTATTTTTATATATTTTATTGTGTTTTTATCAATTTTTTATGTAAAAGAAATTCATTTTTATTACTATTATAGTCGCTATGTATTGTGTACTGTTCCGATTGTTTGCCTATGTGCACCGTTATGTATAAATAATTGGAAGAAGAAGGTTATGATTCCAATTGTGGTTGTGACATTAATAAGTATGTTGTTTTTCGATAGTGCGATTATTAAAGATAAAGATGATACTATATATGAATGGGAAGTGCTGGAAGATTTAAAACAGACTGTCGAAGAGAATTCGGCAATTATTATTAGCGGACAGGAACTTCAAGTTGTAATGGGACCGAATGTGCGAACGGTATTAGATGTTGCTGTGTATCCTATGTTTGAGGATACTAGGCAGCAAGTTAGATTGTTACAAGAAAAATATGAAAATGTATATTTGTTATCTGAAACAAATGATTCACCAAAAGAATGGAATGGTGGAAGACTGGAAGTGGTTTATAAAGATAAATACAATAGTTCGCGTGGACAATCACTGGGCTGGGGGGTGTATCCAACAGATTTCAATTCAATAGAAAAAGAACTTGTTTTATATAAAGTTTCACTATATGAGTTGGGCGATGTTGTATGGTTTGCAACAGAAGGTAGAAATGCAGAAGATTATGTTAAGGTCGGTTTGGCAAGTGCTGAAGGAAATTTTGCGTGGACAACGGGAGAAAAATTAGTTATGCAATTTGGAGTCGCGCAGGAGGTGATTGGAACACCTGTCAGGGCTGAGTTTGAAGTGCAAAATGTGTATAATTCATTGCAAGAAGTAGAAGTATATATAAATAATGATTTAGTGGATGTTGTAACATTGAAAGGTGCAGGATTATTAGAGTTTGAATTTGTTGTAGAGAGTGAGAAAATTGTAGTTGAACTTGTATTTCCGGATGCTATATCACCATATGAACTTGGATTGTCGGAAGATGCGAGGGTGCTTGCTTTGGCTTTGCATAAAGGTGTTTTGACAGAAATGTCAACTAATGTTTCAAAGTGAGTATAATAAAATCTACATTCAAAATTTGGAATATAAAATATGTTGTAAAGATAGAAATGTATGATATAATAGATAATGTGTGTTATGATTTCGGAGAATGTAAAAAAGGATAAACAACATATATCTAATATGTAGGAATTGAGAAGATGAAAAAGAGAAATATATTTAAAGAAAATTGGACATATGTAGTGGCTTTTGTTGGTTCGTTAATTATTAGTTTATTAAGTTTGTTTCAGACTTTTGAAATGAAATTAGTAATTGATAATATTGGTATTTTATTCGTTCCAGCATCACTAGCAGGGAGAGATTGGACGGATTTAATTGTACAAACACCTTATTACGGGTGGGCGTATTATATTTTGTATACTCCGTTATTTTGTTTGTTCAAGAATCCATATTATTTATATTCTTCGATTTGCATTTTAAACATATTTGTTTTGGCATTAATATGTGTCCTAATATACCATATATTAATTAAGTTTTTTAATTTTCGAAAGAATATAGGGACTGCTTGTATTGCAGTGATATGCTCAACATATGCAATAATTTATTCATGGAATTTTTCAAGTGAATTGCCGGCACTGTTGATTGTATGGATATTGGCGTTTTTCTTATTGAGAGCATGTATTTCTATTGATGCCAGAAAGAAGAATGCAGTATATTCATTTATTGTAGCGATGATTATTGCGTATGCGTATAATGTACATACGAGATTGATTATGTTAGTTATTGCAGTATCTGGTGCTATTGTTATTTTTCGAATAATTTATAAAAAATGGTTTGTCCAACCGATAGTTTTTGGTGGGACCTTTTTGTGTGGTTTTTTGCTTGCAAAATTTTTAAAAGGTGAAGTTGTCAACCGTTTTTGGCGGGTGGAATCAGTTGGGGATTTGCACAATGCTACAACCGCGATAGATAAATATGTTGAAAATTTCACGGGAACGTTTAGAGTTATAGTCGACATCATAATAAGTAATTTTATGAAATTAAATCTTGAGACAAGAGGTGTTATGATTATATGTTGCATCGTTGTTTTAGGATTTCTTATTAAGTTGATTGTAAGTGTAGCAAAAAAAGAAGAACTAAAGGAAAAAACGCAAATTCATCAATGCTGTGTTGTATTAATTTCAGTTTTTGGTATTGCGCTCGTGGGTACTATTTTTGCATTGCCATTGTATTACGGTTCGGAGATTGCGGCAGGATATGCGAGTGGAACTGAGAATGGTCATTTTAGTGCTTTTTCTTATTTGAGATATTTTTATATGTATTTTGGACCTCTTTTTGTATCTATGATGGTTCTTCTGATAAAAGAAAAAGAGCAGTTACTCAATAATAAATTGCGTTATATCGTAGGCGGAACAATTTTGCTGGCGTTATATGTTTTCTTTTTTGTGTTACCTCATTTGAACACATATTATGTTAATTTCTTCTATAAGAAATTTGTTAATGATGATTTGTATCGCTTTAATTTTGTATTAAGTATACTCATTCTTCTTGCATTCATTGGATGTATGTATTTTTTAATACAGAAAGGAAAGCATAATTTATTTATTATATTGGTTTTGATTACGATTGCTATTAATAAATTTGACGGAGCACAGACCACCTTTTTTGATATCATAGGTGCTAGAGGTGGCGATGCGACTTATGCTCTTTTTCAAGAAGTGCAGAAAGATTATTCGTTGCCTAGTGAGATCTATTACCTAGGTAATGATATTCGAGATATTCAATTTATGTTAAATGACACTAAAGTTAAGTACGAATTGCCTGAAGAAGGTGCGGAAGAAATTATTGTAATATCTGAAAAGAAGGATTCCGAAGGGGCTGAACAATTAGTAAATGAAGGTTATAGGTGTTATCAGTTAGATGATAACGAATATATGTGGCTTAACAGTTTAGCATTAGAAGAACAAATCGTACCATATATTATTCAAGGTTATATGCAAGAAAAAACCATAAGGCAAGATAAGATAAAATATGATTCTAATTTGGAAAAATTTGGAAGTGTTATATTGGCATTCGATGAAGGTGAAGTGAATACAACTATATCGAATCCGGTTCCGGGGAAATATAGATTTTCAATTGATGCTGATGTTATAAAGGCTTGCTCTGGGGAAATATGTGAACTGCAGTTGTATGTAGATGAGCAATTAATTCAATCGGTTTCTTGTTTGGACAATGAAGAGAAAATACAAAGCCAGATAGATGTCAACATCAATAGTTCACATACTGTAGAGATGGTTATTAAATTAAATAAAGGTGCGGTGATAAACGATTTAATGTTTTCGTATCAACAATTAGATTATGTGAATCGTTATGGAATGTGGGATGGAAGTGAGTTGGTGCCTATCCGCGATGTAATCGAAAAACTTGATTTATCTACTTCTCTTGTTGTTGTTAGCGATTCGAATGAGTATTTAAATAATATTGATATGCAACATTTAGAATCTGCGCTACAGGTAGAAGTATCTGATGTGATTGATGGAAAAACGGCGTATAAATATAATAGAAATGCTTATGTATTGCTGGAGTCTGACATATATTGTGAACAGATTTTTTCCTTAGTGGAAAGATATATTATTCTGTATAGAACGAATAAGTATACTTTGTTGGTGAGGGAAAATGATGCAAATTTAGAAAAGATTAGTGAACATAAAATTAATGTTTTATCTTGTGATGGAAAAATAAATCTTGATTATTTTAGAATGAATGAAAATGGATATATTGTAGATTATGTTCACAACATTTTACCGGAGGGCTTGTATGATGTTGAACTTCAATGTTTGAATAGCGAGTACAATGTTCCGTTTGTTCGGGTTGAAGTTGCACATGATAAGAAGTACTATGTTCACAATAAGACAGAGAAAAGTAAAGTTCAAACATTTTATTCAAATGGAATCAATTTTACGACGTTTAATTGGTTACAGCCATTAACGTATATAGAAAATGACGTAGAAGCATATATAAGCGTAAATAAACGTGTCTATCAACAAGGTGATGTAATTGATTTCTCTGATCCGAGAAGGCAGTACTATTACACAAATTTATATGATACAGAGAGTTGGGGGCTATGGTCTTCATCGAATGTTAATGAACTTGTTTTTGATGTAATCGGATATGATAAGACAGTTCCGATGGAATTGAGGGTAATAAGCGTTGTGCCCCAAAAGTTTGAGTTATATGCAAATGACCATTATCTTGGTACTTTTAACGTTGATGAGGTAGGAACAACTATTGAAGTAGAGATAGAAGAAGCATATATTAGTGATGGGGAAATTACATTGCGATTTGAAACTGAAGAAATGAACGTAGTAGCAGATGTTATGAATAATGATGATGAGAGAACTGTGGGAATTGGCTTTCAATACATTCTTTTTGAATAGTAACATAATACAAATATAGAACTCGAAGGAGTGGCAAGATGAAATTAATTATACAAATACCGTGTTATAATGAAGCTGAAACGTTGGAGATAGCATTGAACGATCTTCCTAAAAAAATTGATGGAATAGATGAGATTGAGTATCTCATTATCAATGACGGCAGTGTGGACAATACTGTTGAGGTCGCAAAAAAATGGGGAGTCAATTATGTTGTTAATTTCCGAAGAAATAAGGGGCTTGCCAAAGGCTTTATGGCGGGGATTGATGCATGTCTTCGTAATGGCGCAGATATAATAGTAAATACAGATGCGGATAATCAGTATTGCGGTGAAGATATCGAAACTATAGTGCGACCTATTTTGGAAGGAAAAACAGATATTGTGATTGGTGCACGACCTATTGATCAGACGGCTCATTTTTCTCCGTTGAAGAAAAAACTTCAACATTTTGGAAGTTGGGTAGTGCGTAAGGCATCTAATTCAGACATACCTGATGCGCCAAGTGGATTTCGAGCGTATAGCAGAGAAGCTGCTATGAGGTTAAATGTAACTAACGAATATACGTATACTCTGGAAACTATTGTACAAGCGGGAAGAGAAAAAATTGCAATGCAATCAGTTCCTATTCGAACTAACGCAGAACTGCGACCGTCGAGATTGTTCAGCAGTATGTTTGGCTATGTAAAAAAGAGCATGGTAACTATTATTCGTGCTTTTATCATGTACAAACCTTTGAAGTTTTTTACTATTGTTGGATTGATTCCTTTGTTAGTAGGAATTGGGTTGGGAATAAGGTATATCGTCTTTTTATGTTTGGGTATGGCTGGTGGACATATTCAATCGCTTATTTTGACAAGTATACTAATATTAATGGGATTTATGACAATTATCATAGGCTTACAGGCGGATATTATTGCAAAAAATCGAACCATACTTGAGGACATACAATATCATATACGTAAGTTGGATTATGATAGAAATTCGGACTAGTTTTATTGGATGGTTGTTTGGCCATTTGTTGGATGTTTTTCGTCACTGGCATTTAAATGTAATGAAAAATTGCGAATGGGAAGAATATATAGAAAAGTGATTTGAAGGGAAAATATGAAAGAGGTAATAATTATTGGTACCGGCGGTCATGCAAGGGTCCTTGTGGATATAATCGAAAAAAGTGGTGACA
>X409_Impala__coassemble_382_pt1 | contig 30012 bp, 22 predicted proteins | sample X409_Impala__metabat2_low_PE_002 | metagenome-assembled genome bin X409_Impala
CTTTACCGTTACAGGTATATGAGATTTCTCCCACCTTGTGTCCCATTTGCACCGGAGCTTCAAGTTCTTCTTTCACCAGAATTTTACGTTCTACCTTGGCAAAATCCATTCCTGTTATATCAAGGTATGTAAACTGCTCTTTACAGGCTACCGGAATCTCATCAATGACAGCACCTTTTACCGGAAGGCTGTCGCACCCCAAACTGCCGGTATCCTGATACAGGCGGCTCACGGAAAACCCATAGTTAAAAAGACTAATGGCATCTTTATTTCTCAACTCCGAAGTTTCTGCCGCCATCACCACTGCGATTAGGGAAATATCATCCTTCTTTGCCGTAGCACTGATGCAATATTTTGCAGTATTCGTAAAACCGGTTTTTAACCCTGTAGTATAAGGGTACTGTTTTAACAATTTATTCGTGCCGGATAACGTGAAAGTGGAATCTCCGCGGTTCGTGGAATGTACAATATCTTCCATCCATATAGTAGTAAAACGATACACCTCGGGATAGTTATGAATCAGGTATCGGGACATCGTTGCAATATCCCGTGCCGTAGTATAATGCTCCGGGGAATCCGTCAGTCCGCAACAATCTGCAAAATGCGTGTTTTCCATTCCAAGTTCGGCCGCCTTTTCATTCATCCGCACCACAAACTCTTCTTCCGTTCCTGCCACGTACTCTGCCAAAGCAACACTGGCATCATTACCGCTGGCTACCGCCACACATTTTAAAAGTGTCTCAACCGTCTGTATTTCCCCTTCCTCAAGATAAACCTGAGAACCGCCCATCGATTGGGCATATGCACTTGTTACCACCTGGTCGTTCATTGTAATTTTACCGTTTGCAATTGCTTCAAACACCAAAATCATAGTCATTACTTTGGTAATGCTGGCAGGGCTTTTTTCTTCATCGGCATTTACTTCATAAATAACCTGTCCCGTAGTCTCTTCCATCAAAATCACGGAAGTCGAATGAAGTGCGGGAGCCGCCGCATAAACGGTTGTTGCAGATTTTAGAATCATGCAAATGGTAAACATCACTACCATAATACTTCTTACTATGCCAAAAATTTTATTCTGCTTCATATGTAACCTCAAAAAAATTATTACTACATTGTATTTACATTTCAGCAGGAATAGACGATTATTCTATACTTTTCTCAACCTTTTTCACATAGTTTTGCATATCCTCTTTGGCCTTCCGGAAACACTCTAAAAGTTTATATGAAAACATTCCGCACTCACCCTGAAGAATCATATTATAGGCCTCTTCAAACGGAATCGCACCCTTGTATACGCTTTCCGAAAGTAACGATTCAAAACAATCCGCCACCGATACCAATTGTGCCGAAATCGGAATTTCATCTCCTTTTAACCCGTCCGGATATCCCGAACCGTCATATTTTTCATGATGCCATCTTACAATTTCTTTACTGTATTGGACATATTCCCCGTCCAACATATCAGCAAGACTACACACAATATCATACCCTTTCACGGAATGTGACTTTACATATTCAAATTCTTCTGCCGTCAATTTTCCAGGTTTCAAAAGAATCGCATCCGAAAGCATAACTTTCCCTACATCATGAAGAACGCCGGCTGATGCAATGGCATTTACTTTTTCTCCGGTCAACTCGTACTCCGGATAATATTTCATCATATACGTACCGAGAATTTTAGTAAAAGCCTTAACCCTGGTAGTATGCATACGCCCCTCTAAATTCCGGTACTCTACTACCGTACCTAAAATGTTGATAATGTTCTCCTGGTTCTTTTTCAACTGCAATGCCTGTTGTTTTAACAGACGATATTGGGATTGCAACGTTAACGTTTGTGTTTCCAGCCTTTCTTTAAATTCATTCTTTTGTTCAAACAATGCCAATAATTTGTTTAATCTTTCCAGTATAAAATCTTTGTTTACCGGCTTGCGGATATAATCTACCGCTCCATATTCAAAGCACTCCGCCACCTGTTCTACCGACTGCTCACTGGTAACTACCAATACAGGAAACGCCCCCAAATAATTTTTCCCGGTCATTTCTTTAAGAAACGCGATTCCATCCATTTCCGGCATATTAATGTCCAAAAAAACGGCTGCAATCTCCTTCATTTGCTCTTCGACGATTTTCAGAGCCTCCATACCGTTTTCCGCTTCTTCAACCGTATAAGTTTCTTTTAATATATCAGTTAAAATCTGACGATTAAATTTAGAGTCATCTACAACCAATATTTTGTTTCTCATCCCAATTCCCCCCTGACCTTCTAATTGTTATACACCGAAATATTGCTGTTTTGCTGCTTAATCGTAATATTATGGTGGTTTTTTGCTTCCCACCTGCCGGTCCCCATTTCGATTACGGTACCTTCGTACGCAGTTCCGCCAATCACGATGCTGACAAGTTTTTCTTTATCAATGATTCTTCTGAGTTTCATCTCCAGTTCTTTCATTTTATCAAACTGCTTTTGTTTCAAAAAAACCGCCTTTTCAACCTTTTGGAAAATTTCCATTCCGTTGCGTTCTTCTGCCGTATACTTTTCCATAAGGTCATTATAGGTTTTGTTTAACACCTCCAACTGCCGGGTAACATCTTTTAATCCAAACAAAATATTATGATAATCATTGCGGGCCGTTTCATTGATTTGTACTTTTAAAACAGTTTTCAGACCGGCATGATTACCAACGTGCTTCAGGTAAAAACCGGCTTCCGAACTTGCCACACCTCCGGCAAAAATCTTTGTGGATGTAATGATTCCTTTTGCGTATAACTGACTGTTCAGACACTTTTCCACTTCGATATTGCCGTCAGCCACAACCTTAGTCGCATCAAAAAATCTGCTCACTATATTTTTTCCCGCTTTTACCGTTCCCAAGCCGGAAGAATTCATACCTTTTTTGAGCATAACACTGCCTTCCGTTTCAATCACTGCAACTTCCACATTACCGTCAATTACAATGTCGCCGGTCGCCTTTACCGTCATTCCGCTGCTTACATTCCCGCGGATATGAAGACTTCCGTCAAAGAAAATATTTCCTGTGGTCATATTGATTTCGTCTAATTCCAAATGATTCACTACCGACAGTTCATCATCCTCCAAACGTATCATTCCGTTATACAGGGCGGTATATGTTTTTTTATCCTCTTCCACGCGGAATCCTTTTCCTCTCAGAACTCGTTTCTCCGCACCTTTTCGGCCTTTGATTACATTTCCGAGCACATCATATCCGTCAATACCTTCTTTCGCCTCATGATAATATGCAATTTTTTGTCCTTCGCGAACCACCTCAAACCATTCTATATCTTTATAATCCGTACTGCCGTCGTCTAAAACCTTCGGTTTCTTCTGTACATCCGTGCGGAAAAAATATTCATACCGGCCGTCTTCACCTTTTAAAGGAATTTTTCCCTGTGCAATCAATAAAGCCCCCGTTTCACAGCCATCCTTACAAATATGCTCTACCGTATTTTCCAATATTCCTCTTTGTACCTTTTTTTCTTTTAAAAAGTCCATAAGAACATCTCGCTCTATCACAGCATTCGGTATTTCAACAATCAGGTATGCTTCCATGTTGCCCGCACGAAATTCCAAAGACAAATGTTCCTTATCCAGTACGATTTTTTCAGAATGCTCCGGATTGGCTACACTCTCCTCTTCAACATCGTTCGGAAAATGATGCACTTCCAAAACATGTTCGGACGATAATATATTACTTACCGATGCCTCCATTTGCTTTACGAATGCATTTCCGTTTACATGGGTCTTTAGCAAAAGTTCCAGGCGTTTTTTACGCATTTCTTTTGCCGAATATCGCAAAGAACAATAAGCATCCACATCGATACCTGCTTTTAATCCCAATCGTATTTCCCGCATCTGTTCCCAATCGTAAAATTCTCCGCTGTATTTGGAAACATCCAGACGGTTTTCTAACCCGAGACGAAGTTCTCTCATTTTACGCCAACTGTACATCTCTTTGGCATAAACGGATACATCCACACCGCTTATTAAACCATTGCAAATTTCAGCAATGGATGCCGCCCGGTATTCCTTATTAAGATACGGCTCCAAAACAATATTTTTTTCCAATGCTTTTCTGATTTCCGCAAGTTGCAGGGCATCGTATCCCTCACGAATATAAATAAGCAAATCAATCCCCTTTATTTTTGCAAGACGGAATTCTTTCAAAATACCGGCATTCCATTCAAGATACGGCATAAGATCAATGCCATCCTGCAAGCCCTTACGGATTTGGCGCATCTTCTCAAAAGGAATCTCCGGATTGGCATAACATTTGACATCCAGTTTTGCTTTCAGCCCTTTTCGGATTTCCTCCATTTGGAACCAGTCAAATTCCGGTTTGGCGTAGTGTTCAACAGCCAGCCCCTCTGACAATCCCAGTTGAATCTGATGCAACTGGATATCCAAAAATCCTTTTTCCTTTAATTGTTCCATTACAGCATTTTCCATAAAAAATCCCCACCCTTAAAAGATACTCTGTTACATAACCCCTCTAAGTTTCTTTCTGTCTTTTATTATATCTTAAGATTGTAGTTTTGAAAATCAAAAATGGCGAAAAATCCATATGATTATCGGCTTCCTATGTTTAAATAGTCACCTCTTCCCTCAGGAACACACCAAAACAAAAAAAGACCGACGTTAAACGCCGGTCTCTCATTTGCTTCTGTATAAAATTTACATAGGAGCGTATACACCTCTTAAACCTAACTTCTGAATCATACCGTCGGGATCCTGTGCATACTGAACAACCATTTCCTTATCAATCTTACCTTCCAAATATAACTGTGTAAGTGCTTCGTCCATGGTAATCATACCCATCTTACGGTTTGTCTGCATGGTTGACTGTAACTGATGTGACTTACCTTCACGAATCAGGTTACGTACCGCATGGTTCGCATGCATTACTTCGAATGCAGCAACTCGGCCTCTGCCGTCGGCGGTAGGAATCAACTGCTGAGAAATAACTGCCTCCAATACGTTAGCAAGCTGTACACGAATCTGCTGCTGCTGATGAGGCGGGAAAACGTCGATGATACGGTCGATTGTACTTGCGGCACCGATGGTATGCAGTGTGGAAAGTACCAAGTGACCTGTTTCGGCTGCGGTGATCGCTACGGAAATAGTTTCGTAGTCACGCATTTCACCTACGAGGATGATATCGGGATCTTCTCGAAGGGCAGCTCTTAAGGCTCTTTCATAACTCATAGAGTCAAAGCCGATTTCTCGCTGGTTAACCATTGACATTTTATGTAAGTGCAGATACTCGATAGGGTCTTCCAGTGTAATGATGTGGGCATCACGGTTATTGTTCGCCTTATCAATGATGGAAGCAAGTGTGGTTGACTTACCGGAACCGGTAGGACCTGTTACAAGTACAAGACCTCTCTTACGGTTGTAAAGTTCAACTACGGAATTGGGAACACCCAACTGTGCAGGAGAAGGAATAACGGTATTAACGGCACGGAGCGCCATTGCTACGGAACCTCTCTGGCGGAATGCATTAACACGGTAACGACCAAGGTTGGTAACCGCGAATGACATATCCAATTCTCCTCGTTCTTCGAACATCTGCTTCTGATGGTCTGTCATAATCTGTGCAACAATTGCCAATGTATCATCCGGTTTTAAAATCGGAAAATCCATATTTAACAAATGTCCGTTTACACGCATTTTAGGCGGTAAACCTGCTGTCAAATGAATATCGGATGCTCTGGCATCCATTGCAACCTGTAATATTTCTTCAATACGTGGCATAGTCTTTTCCCCTTTTCTTATTTGGTACTTTATTAGGATAAAGGTACACTATTTTGTATGGTCAAAGCTCTCTCTTAATTTCTTCAAAGCCTTTTTCTCAATTCTCGAAACATAACTTCTTGAAATTCCGAGAGCCATTCCAACCTCTCTTTGGGTCATCTCGCGCTCTCGCATCAACCCGTAGCGCATAAAAATAATTTCTTTTTCCCGCGGTGTCAGGCATCTGTCTACCAACAAACCAAGTTTACCAAGTTTCTCCGTGTGGTCCATTTCTTCCACCACATCAACCTGCTCACTCTCTATGACATCCAGAAGACTGATTTCATTTCCTTCCGTATCGGTTCCGATCGGCTCATACAAGGACACTTCCCTTGACAGTTTCTTCCTTGAACGAAACATCATCAAAAGTTCATTCTCAATACATCTGGCCGCATAGGTTGCCAACTTATTTCCTTTCGTTGCATCAAAGGTGGCAATTGCTTTCATTAAACCTATGGTGCCAACCGAAATCAAATCCTCCGCATTCTCTTCCGCTCCCTGATACTTTTTGGCAATATGCGCAACCAGCCTCAGATTTCTTTCGATGAGAATGTTTCGTGCTTCAAGTCCCTTCTCTCCATTGCCCTCTTCTTGCATCTGCCGTATATAAAAGGCTTCCTCGTCTGCAGTAAGCGGTTGTTGAAAAGTTTTCAAAAGAAGCCTCCAAGAACTCTTTATCACATTCTATGAGAGGACGATTTCATTTGTGCCTTTCCACGCGTCTACAAAATATTATACAGATTAGGGTCAAACCTTGCAAGCAAAATTATGCATTTTCCCTACAAAAAATGCATTTTTTCCTATCCTTTTGATATCCTTAATATAAAATACATAAAAATCAATCCAAAAGAATAAAATCAGCCATCACAAAATTGGAAACATCCCTGCCGCGTTCGGTCAGTCGGATACATTGGTCCGTCACTTCCAACAAGCCGTTTTTTACATGTTTTTTTATGACATCTCCGTAAATGGTTTCAACCGGAACACCAAACCGGTTGATAAATTCATCTTTTGCAATCCCCGCATTCATCCGAAGCCCCATAAACATAAATTCCGCATATTGATCTTCTTGTGTAAGACTCTCTTTCTCTTCATAAAACAGGTCCTCTCGAAGCGCGTCAAAGGATGTCTGTAAATAGCATTCCATGTCCGTGGTATTCTTCCGGCGCACGCCGTTTTGATAAGAAGCAGCCGCAACACCAAAACCAAGATATTCATCACATTGCCAATAACGGATATTGTGCCTGCATTCCTTTCCTTTTTTCGCATAATTAGAGATTTCATACTGTTCATAACCGTATTCCCGAAGAATCCGCCCGGTCTCATGATAAATCAGCCTCTCCTCTTCCTCTGACGGCAATTGTAACACCATATCATAAAAGGGAGTTCCTTCTTCCACAATCAGACTGTATACGGATATATGCTCCGGATTCAGTTCTGCCACTTTACGTAATGAACGGCAAAAACTCTCCGACGTCTGCTCCGGCACCGAAGACATTAAATCCACATTGATATTTTCAAATCCCGCTTTTCGTGCCAGAAAATAGGTTTCTTCAAACGTTTTATAATCATGAATTCTTCCAAGCGCTTTTAATTCATTGTCATTACAGGACTGTAAACCGATGCTCAGACGATTGATGCCCATTTTACGGTATTTTACCAGTTTATCATAATCAACGGTACCGGGGTTTATTTCCATGCTGCATTCGCAATCCGATGTCAAACAAAACGCTTCTTTTAGTTTACATAATATTCCCTCCAAAAGATTCACATCCAGAACAGACGGCGTACCGCCCCCGATAAAAACGGTATCAACAATGTCGTCATTGGCAGCCGCACAAATTTCTTTTTTTAATTGGTTTACATAATTTATTTGAGTTTCTGTTGTCGAAGGACCGGATACAAAGTCACAATACAAACATTTTCGCACACAAAAAGGAATGTGTATATAAATCCCGAATGATTTGCGATTCATACTGCACACTCCTTTCCTTTTTGGTTTACATAATTTACTTTCGATTACACTTCAAGTCCGATTTTAATATAACCTCATCTTCTGTCAGACTCCAAATTACTTCTTGTCATCCAGTTTTAACACGCTCATAAATGCCTGCTGGGGAATTTCTACATTACCCACCTGACGCATACGTTTCTTACCTTCCTTCTGTTTTTCAAGAAGTTTCTTCTTACGGGTAATATCACCGCCGTAACACTTGGCAAGTACGTCCTTACGCATTGCTTTTACGGTTTCGCGGGCAATGATTTTACCGCCGACCGCTGCCTGAATGGGAATTTCAAACAGATGTCTGGGAATTTCATCTTTTAATTTCTCACACATTTTACGCCCACGCTCATAAGCGGTATCTTTATGCACAATAAAAGACAATGCATCCACTTCTTCGCGGTTCACAAGAATGTCCAACTTCACCAACTCGGACTGTTCGTATCCTTTTAAATCATAGTCAAAAGATGCGTATCCTCTGGAACGGGACTTTAAAGCATCGAAGAAATCGTAAATGATTTCATTCAGCGGCAACTCATATTTTAAAAGTGCTCTGGTCTCTTCCATATAGTCCATACCAAGATAACGACCGCGGCGTTCCTGACAAAGTTCCATAATGGAGCCGATATATTCCGTGGTTACCATGATTTCAGCGGTTACGATGGGTTCTTCCATGTAGTCAATTTCGGAAGGATCCGGCAAATTGCTGGGATTGGTTAATTCAATGACTTCACCATCTGTTTTATGCACTTTATAGACTACGCCCGGAGCCGTGGTTACCAAATCCAGGTTATATTCTCTTTCTAAACGCTCCTGAATAATTTCCAAATGCAACAAACCAAGGAATCCGCATCGGAAACCAAAACCTAAGGCAATGGAAGTTTCCGGTTCATAATTAAGGGCCGCATCGTTTAACTGTAACTTCTCCAATGCATCTCTTAAATCGGGATACTTTGCTCCATCTGCCGGATACACACCACAGTATACCATGGAGCGTACCTTTTTATATCCGGGCAAAGGTTCCGCACAGGGACGATTAAAATCGGTTACCGTATCACCTACGGCAGTGTCTTTTACATTCTTAATGGATGCGGTAATATAGCCTACCATACCGGCAGATAATTCTTCGCAGGGAATAAACTGCCCTGCACCAAAGGTTCCCACTTCCACAACATCTGCTTTGGCTTTGGTTGCCATCATCTGAATGGTTGTCCCCTTTTTTACGGTACCTTCCATAACACGGCAGAATACGATTACTCCCTTATAAGAATCGTACAATGAGTCAAAAATCAATGCCTGAAGCGGTGCGTCCGCATTTCCTTCCGGTGCAGGAATTTTATTTACAATCGCTTCCAACACCTCTTCAATTCCAATACCGTTTTTGGCTGAAATCAACGGTGCATCCTGGGCTTCCAAACCGATGACATCCTCAATTTCATCTTTCACGCGCTGCGGATCCGCACTGGGCAAATCAATCTTATTTATAACAGGAAAAACATCCAGGTTATGGTCCAACGCCAAATATACATTGGCAAGTGTCTGTGCCTCAATACCCTGAGCCGCATCCACAACCAAAATAGCACCATCACAGGCAGCAAGGCTACGACTCACCTCATAATTAAAATCCACATGTCCCGGAGTATCAATCAAATTAAAAATATACTCACCACCGTCTTTGGCTTTATACACGGTACGAACAGCCTGAGACTTAATGGTAATACCACGCTCACGTTCCAAATCCATATTATCCAACACCTGTGCCTGCATTTCACGGCTGGTTAATAAACCGGTCTGCTCAATGATACGGTCTGCCAAAGTTGACTTCCCGTGATCAATATGAGCTACAATACAAAAATTTCTGATTTTACTCTGTTCTATCTTCGACATCGGGTTCTATTGTTCCTTCCTTCGCTTTATTATTTCTCTTTTTAATATAATCGGTTATCACAAATATTGCAAATATTCCGACGGATACTGCTGAAACACCCATTCCCATCTTCGCTCCCGGAGCCTCATACCGGAATTCCAAATCATGATATCCCGGCTCTAATTCCAGTGCCAGAAAAGCATCACCGATGACAGCCACAGTCTGTGTTTCAACGCCGTCTACGTATATGGTCCACCCTTTATCATACGGAATACTGGTAAACAGAACAGTTTTTTCCTGCGGCACCGTAACATTGGCTTTTACATACCCGTTGGCATACGCTTCCACATTCATTTGGTTTTGCGATAAAATATCGTATGCCTTGTCCAATTCGCTCCGGTTAAAATAAAAGAAATCGGCCGACTCATACCGAATCATGGGAACATGTTCCGGTCTCATTTCCACCACAACCTCATAACCGTTCTCCACGGGAATCAGTTCTTTGGCATAAGATGCCGTTAAATATCCCATATCTTCAATACTGTTCTCAATTCCGCCAAGCAAAATCGGCGACTGGTCCGAAACATATATATGTTCCCTTACAAATTGTACATACGCCGTTTGACCGGGGTCCCCGCTGATACTGTATTTTACGGTTCCGTAGTCTTCATTCTCACTGTTCCGGTATATCGCAAACATATTATCTTCGAATTTCAATGTTGCGTTTTCTTCGGTAATGCTTATCATTTCTTCCGGTATCGCCTCAAAACAATCCGTTTCTTCTCCAACCATATCGCTTAATACGGCATCCAGATTATCAAACACATGATTCTCTGTCATTTCGCAGTCTAATACATCCTTATCTGCCATATAACCCAAAGACAACACCTGCCCGCACTCTTCGACGGAAGGGTCCGGCATTTGTACCGCTGTCATATTCGGATGAATTCCGTAAATCAAATATTTCACACCGAATAACATTCTTGTAACCGGAGTCACTCCAACGGTGTAGTTCATATTCCCGACGGATATATGCCCAAGATTACTCATTGCCTTTTGATGTACAACATTTATTGAAGAATTAAAATCCGTCATTCCGTTGTAGCCAAACCAGGAATCGGAATTATCATTAAAATCATTATAATATATTACGCGATAAAAACTTTGATCCTGTTCCAATTCCTTCATTGCATAGTCTATACTGTTGCAATAATTGGTATATTGTCTGCCGTGCGTTTCCGGCCCTGAATATTGAAAACAAACATAGCCGTTGGAAATCAATTCAACCATAATAAAAAACACACAAAATACAGCCACCAAAATATTATTTTGCGGTTTTTTCTGTAACAGCCACATACTGCCAATCCAACCGGCTGCAAACGCAACCGTTACCATCAAAGGAAACCAATCCGAACCACTGCCAAAACCGTTTCCTTTGAACAAAACGGCGGCCGCATACACCAAAATTGCGACTCCCGGAACCCAAAACATACCTTTGGTAAAATGCCTGTCTGTATTACCGTACTGGTAACACCCGATACAACAAAGCACAAAACTAAACAAAAAGGCAAATCGGAAACCGAACTGATTCGGCACGTCAAATGCATGAATAAAGAGGTACAACGGTTCCACCAACATAAAACAAAATAATACAAAAACCAAAAGACCGCCGCACAATCTGTATTTCAGGCAGATTTTTTTATTTATGAAAAAGAAAGGCAATAAAAGAAGTGCCGGTACTCCGCAATACACATACGGATAGATTCCTTCATATCCCTGCGCCTGTCCCCAAAACATATTTCTAACAATATCAAAAAACGTCAGTTCCAGCGACACGGTTGCTTCCGTCGGCACCACATTCCCCGCCAGAAACAAAATGGCAGGCAACCATATAATTGCCGCTCCTCCGATTGCCAATCCGACAATTCCGATATATTTTACAAACATTGTAACTGTTTTTTTCCAATTCTTCTCTGCATTGCATACAACAACGCATAACAGGAACGCCACCGAAAAAAGACCTGCAACATAAGCCATATAAAATTGTACCACAAATAAATATACATATGTAATTACCAATGCCTTCCACTTCCCTTCTTTCACAAAAGAAAGAAGCAGACCGCACAGGAGCGGCAAAAGATACAGTGCATCCATCCACGCAATATTAATTACATTAAATATTACCTGAAAAGAACACATTGCATAACACATGGCAAAAACAATCGATTCTACTCCTGCACATTTCAAATATTTGGAAACAAACCGTTGAAACAATAATGCAGCCAAGCCGGATTTCAATATAATCACGATGGCAGTAACAATGTTTTCATCCACACCGTATAAAATCAAATACAGCAGATTAAACGGACTTAACACATAATACGCATAACAAAGCGACGTATTCATCCCCATGGATAAACTCCATGAGAAAAAAAGATTTTCACCTTGCAATATATCTCTGACAAACATTTTGATAAAAGGGACGTACTGATGGAACAGGTCACCTTCCATAATGATATATCTTCCGGTACTTAACACCTCTTCGTACGAAAACATCATATACATCGACAAACAGGTCAAAACAAATGCAACCAAACCATAATGTTTCGGTTGAATTTTCGATAAGTATTTTTCCATAAAATCATTCCCTTTGGTCTTTTACACAACTTTAATATACAATACAAACTTTATATCCATAAATGCTTACAGCATAACTTATATATTATAATTCACTTTCCACCTTCTGTAAATGTTTTTATGTAAACCTAATTCCCCTTTTCTTCACCGGAAAATACCATATCCAAAATATGTGCCAACGGCTCGCAGGCGTTCATAATTTCATCTACGGTATTGGTCTGTGCTCCAAGTTCAATTAATAATGTTTTTTCACGATAATGCATATTGTATCGGTACCCGTTCAGGTAGGTTCTTCTTGCCAGTCCCGGGTAATATTCATTGGCAGTAACCGTTGTCTGATAAGACAATGCAAGATTCCCGTGTAAATTCGAATTTGGTAAATAATCGATATTTCCCTTTGTATTTAAATAACTAAGGCCATTAAAGAACATAAATTGAGCAACACGTTTTCCTTCCCAATCCGTAACCAGATGTCTGCTTTCCGCAACACCATCTCTATGTAAATCAATAATCACCTGAATTTGCGGATACTGTTCTAAAATCTCCTCGATTGCAGGTGCGGATTTCGCATAAGCATCATCCCTTGTATTTAAATCATATTCTCCCGTATGATGATATACTTCATATCCGTACTCTTCCCGCAAAAGTTCTGACAGTTTTGCACCGGCACCCACAATCGTTGTGGATTTATCTCCCGGCACGCTGTCCGCAAATGCTTCCTGGGAATGGGTGTGATAAATTAAAATATGGGGACCCGGAGCCGTTTTATCTACCGTTGCATCGTACTTCAGGAATTCTTCCGGCATAATCACATCCGGACCGGCTGCCGTACAGGCATCCACGGTATAAAAATTTTCCATCACAAACTCATAATCCGTCAATTTATCATACTCATATTCTACCGTTTTTTCGGAAGCCCTTACAAACTCCGTAATCCAAAACGCGGATATTTCACTGACAAATCCGCTTCCGCATGTAAAAAAATCTGTTTTCTCCGCAAAAATCGCGGCATGATGGTTTTCATTCATCATTTCCCTGTAAAAATCGGGACTTTCCAATACTTTTATTTCTTCTTCCGAAGTTGTTGCATTTTCTGCGTTCTCCATTGTATTACAAGTTGTTTCCAACGGTATGCTTTCCATGGTACACGTTAATTGTATTTTCTCTTTGGAATATTCATACAACGGAATTTCTCCTACAAATACTTCTTCAGCCGCGGTCGTTTCAGCCTTCCACATTTCTTCCCCCGCATATCCGAAACACGGAAAAATCCTAAACAAAAAATCTTTTTTTACTTCCGTTTCCGTACGTTGCCACATTTTTTTAACATCATAATTCTGTACGCCTGCATTCTCAATCCAGGCAGCAATCCCCAAGAAAACAAAAAAGAGTATCACTGTTACAAGTGTAATGTTTCCGTTTTTACCGCCTCTCATATCCTTCGTCTCCTTACCGTTGCCCAAACTTGTCTTGCCATAACTTTTATATTATATGAATGACATCCGGGCTTAATAACCGAAACACGTTAAAACAAGGACAACTTCTCTTTCCTGCTAAATTTTATTATCTTTTATCTTCCTTACCGGCTACGCTTTAAAGCCATATTGATACCTTCTGAAACGGTAAAAGACAGTCTCTGTATTATCTCATCAATGTCTTTGCCGGTCACATACATGTTTGCAAGTTCTGCCATATTAGATAATGGAATTTCTTCATACTGACGACCGATAGCATCATTTACGATAGTTGCCGCATCCACTACCGTAGGTACTCCGATGGCAATGACCGGTTTCCCCAAAGATTCCTCGTTCAAAGTGCTCCTGTGATTCCCTACACCGGAGCCCGGATGAATGCCTGTATTGGTAATCTGTATCGTACGATTTAAACGCTTGGTAGATCTGGCAGCAAGCGCATCCACCACGATAATCACATCCGGCTCCGTACTTTCGGCAACGCCACGGATAATCTCCATACTTTCCATGCCGGTGCGTGCCATAACACCGGGAACAATTCCACTGATCATATTCGTGGCATTTTCATAAGCAGCATATCCATACTCCAATAAAATATGCCTTGTAACATGAAGATGATCAATTACCAATGGTCCCAACGAATCTGCAGTCACCGCGCGATTCCCAAGTCCCACCACAAGAACCGAAAGTTCCTTTTCTTTGTAGGGCAACAGTTTACAAACACAGTCCGCCAACTCCTTGGAAATTTCTCTGTGATACGCTTCATCATCTTCATGCATGGAAGGTGCTTCCAAAGTAATATATGTTCCGTTTGGTTTGCCCAAACGCTTGGATGCATTTTTACTTTCAATCACAACCGTTGTAATCGTAACATCGGTCCTTGCATGATATTCTTCGGAAACGGATACCCCGCTCATTTCCTGCTCCGGTCCCTGCATACTTTCGGCCGATTCCAATGCCAAATCCGTTCTTACGCGACACACTTCCATTTTTTTAACCTCTAAATCATAATTTTTCTCTTATTTTTCTCAAAATTATTGATTTTATGTATTGACAGATTGCTTTTAGGCGGATAAAATAACATCGTATGTTTACATTAGAACGTCCGTGTCCGGCTTTAATGGAACATTTTCACAAGAATGATTGAAGAAAATGGGAGGTGTGAGTCTTGGCTAACATCAAATCTGCAAAAAAGAGAATTCTCGTAACTGAGGTTAGAACTGAAAGAAACAAAGCAATTCGTTCAGGTGTTAAAACCGCTGTTAAGAAAGTTTACGCAGCTATTGATGCAAACGACAAAGAAGCCGCAAAGGCTGCTTTACTTGCTGCAACAAGTACTATTGATAAGGCTACTTCTAAGGGCGTTTATCATAAGAACTATGCTTCAAGAAAGATTTCTCGTCTTAGCATCGCTGTAAACAAAATGGACTAATTATTTGTTTATGAAATAAAAACAAACCTCTTCGATACCGTCATGTTGAAGAGGTTATTTTTTTATCTTAATACGATATACCGGAATATTATTTTCTGTATTATAAAAGGGAAGCCTGCGCTTCCCTTTTCTTTTTATGATAATACCTGTGCCATCAACATCAATAATGCCGAATTCCAGTAAATGGTTACTTCATTTGTAGAATAACTTAACAATTTATCCGTATAACATAAGGCCGGTGCAAGACCTGTACAATCTCTCACTACATCCGGATCATGTAACCCGCTGTCAGGTCCTCCGATTAACATACCGGACATAGCATGCTTTGTGGCTGCTGAGGGACGATGATGCGGTTCTAATACCTTATTGGTTCCGAAACCGGTAATAAAGCATACATTACAAGGATTTTTACCTGAAATATAATGAATATGCTCTCTCGCCGCAGTGAGATACTTGTCATCACCCGTAATCTTATACGCGTCAAACAAATGGCTACCGTTCTCGGCTACATACATATTACTTCCCCAAATGTAATCCTTCTCATCAAAGGAAATTTCAAAATTATTGGTCTCATACTTCTGCATCAATGCATCCGCTTTCTCCAACATGGAGGCACGTAATTTATCGGCAATTTTCTCATCCGTCGGATAAGAAGTCGAAAGATATGCGAGATTTCCGAAACTTGCCACATCTTCCCAACCATATCCGTGCATAACGTCTTGGTTTACATAATTTTCAAACTCTTTTCGATATAATTCATCGCCGAAAGCCTTGTACAGTTCTGCAGCTGCCCAGTACTGCTCGTCCAATTCGTTTTTGTCTTCATAGGTACCGGTTACCACACCCTCGGGATTTAAAAAACCGCCCGGCACCTGAATTTCACGCATAACCGCATAGGCTCTTTTAGCAGCCTCTGCCATCCGCTCCGCAAACTCCTTATCATAGGGTTCATAAAATTTTACCGCCATGGCCATACATGCTGCAAAATCCGCTGTTGCCGTCAATGAAAACGGACAAATTACCAACTCTTCCGTTTCGTACTGAGGCATCACAAATCCGCAGAAACTTGCACAGGTAACCTTATGATATACCTTCCCGGTAGCCTCATCCTGCATTTTTAACATCCAATCCAGTTCATACTTGATTTCTGCTAAAATGTCAGGTAATTTTTGTCCGCTTTCCGGAATCTGCAAATCCACGTTCAAAAGACTCTTATCATTCTCAATCGCATGGAACAATGCTGCCAATGTAACTGCGGCAGCCACAATATATCTTCCGTAATCTCCCGCATCGTGCCAACCGCCGTTTACTTCACGGAACGTTTCCGTACCGTAAATTCTGGCCGGTGTATTATGGCATACAGGGTGCGCATACACGCCGGCATCCGCTTCTGCCAATTCCGTTCCGCATCTCTGCAGGAAAAAGAAACGCATCAACGCCTTATTCACATCATTATATACCGATTCCCCCACAACAAAAGGAACTGAAGTTTCTTCTCCGACTTTTATGATATATGCTCCATTCTCTTTTACTTCCGTAAAATCCAACTTCACTTCGTAATCCTGTGTGGATGTATTATATACACCGATACCGCTTGTTTTTTCCAAGATACAATCTCCGGACTCACGCAGCACTTTAAAAGACACTGCGTCTTTTCCGCTGTAAACTGCTACCTTTCTGTCATTAGGGCGATAACCGATTTCATTCACATAAATTTTACTCTTCATACTAAAGTCGTCCTTTCTGTCTCTTCCATTTATTTCAAGTCCTTTGCAAAGTACCGGAAAAATGCATGCTGTCCCGGATTTAAAGCCACAAAATTGGCATATTCATCGCCAGTCTCCACTTCCCATCCCGGTGTTGTACCATCCAACGTATATAAATAATCTTCCAACGGATTATCCAAACCATATTTTGCAACCTGCCGGCAACCACGATAAAACTCTACCATAGGCGTAACCGTACCAAGCAAAAATACTGCAATCAACACAATGTATAACAATCTGTTGGTGGTTCCCTTCTTTCTCAACCAATATTTCTCTTCCATAAAAAACTGCATCACAAGATAGTATAAATAAAATAACGCAGGAATGGAAGCCCTCATCGGAAAATCATACCCTTCTCCGATTTTTATAAAGGGGAAAATCAACAAACCGCCTAACATTACATAAAACAACGGTTTTCTATAATTTTTACGTGCAATCAACAACGCATAAAAACAAAACTCAAACAATATGAATTTCAGATACGTTACCGTTTTTTCAAAAGTGCTACTCTGTTCTTCCGATACTCCTTCCGTAATAGATATACCTTCCTGCACCACCGATGCTTCCTGTCCGATTCTTAATGCTCCATCGCCTGAAATAGCCATATTGCTTAACAAATACGTAGCAATAAAAACAAAGATAAATGCAACCGCCAGCATATTGGAAGGAGATGCTACATCCTTTAGAAACGCCTTAACCTTTTTATTGCCAACGGATTCCACACATTTTATAATACCAAACGCTACACAAAACAGAAAGAATCCAATAAATGGCAACGGACCGGAAAACAGACACATCATTCCTAAAAATACATAATTACGTATAGTTCTCTCCTGCAATAAACACGCAAAAGAAACCCATGGAATAATACTCTGATTAAATACCCAAAACATACAGGTTGTAAAAGAACTGTACTGGTAATCATCTGCCCACCATTCCAAATGATAAAGATTGGCCCCCAATGGTTCAATCGAACCTAAAATATCCAAACCGCTGAAGAATACAAATCCCAAGACAACCAACAACTGTTTTTTTGTCGTATCAGCCTTTAATAAAGTAATCAAAAGACTAAACAATATTACAATGAAAAGTACCGACCACACATATATGGCCAGGGAAGCAACCTGAAAAGCTACAACATCATTGGCACCGAATAAAAGAGCCAATTTCCCGACCAATGCCGGCGGCAGCCAAAAACCGATATAGTACACAAGCGCACCATCATACAAGTCATAATATACCGGCCAATCTTTTAATACAATATCCCTATAAATTGCATTCCGCCAGGGATAATCCTTGCTCTGCGCCCAGAATCCTCCAATCCCGGATTGCCACACCCAAACCATGGCAATGAAAATCAAAAGAAAAAATATCCATTTTTTAACGTTAATCTTCTTCTCGCTTTCGTTCAAAGACACTACTTTTTTATCTTCATTGCCCTTCTGTTTTGGGAAACACCCCAACCAAATACAGGCAAGTGTCGCTGCAACCGCCACAACCGCCCAATACCATTCCAGCCAACCGATGGCAAATACAAGAAAAGGCAATGCAAGCGCACAAAATGCATATTTCTTTATACTTGAGTACGAAAGTGTCAGCACTTAAACTTCCTCCCGGTCATTATGTATGTAAATTTGCTTCTGCATCGTTTTATATACCGTTCTTTTCCTCAAATAACAGTTCAAAAAAATTATTTCGCAAGATATTCCTTAATTTGCTTTTGCATACAGATACTTACATCTTTGTCATTCATATAATATTGCATCCATTCTATGCTTTTGTATACTGCGTCATACGCATTCCACTTTGGTGACCAATTAAAATTCTTCTTGATTTTATCACAGTTTAAACTAAGCATAGCCGCTTCATGCGGTGCATTTTTTTCTTCCGTATACATCCAATCGAAAGGAGTATTCTTTCCGAATTCTCCGGTATTCCAAATTGTCTGAAAATGCATCAGCATATCACTGACACTCTGTACATCTTTTTCATCCGGCCCCACATTATATGCCCCTGCCAATTCCGGTTTTGCAATCTGTTCTTTTGCAATCATCAGGTATGCCGCCAAAGGTTCAATGACATGTTGGAACGGACGCGTAGCTTTTGGATTACGGATCACCACTTTTTCATTCGTCCGGATGGCTCTAAAACAATCCGGCACCAATCTGTCTTTCGCAAAATCTCCGCCGCCAATCACATTCCCGGCACGTAACACGGATACCGGAATATGGCGTTCTTTAAAAAATGAGTTTACATAACTATTTGTCAAGATATCCGCACAGGATTTGGAATTGGAATACGGGTCAAATCCGTTTAAAATATCCTCTTCAACATAACCTTCTTCACGACTGTCATTGCGATATACCTTATCCGTGGTAACAATAATCACGGACTTAACCGTATCGGTAGTTCTGATACATTCCAATATATTGACCGTACCCATTACATTCGTTTCGTATGTTTCTCTTGGCGTAATATAAGATTCTCTCACCAAAGGCTGCGCCGCTAAATGAAACACAAATTCAGGTTGCGCCTTATCGAACGTTTTCTTTAAATTCTGATAATCGCGAACATCTCCGATTACGGAATCCATCCTTCTCGCAAGTTTACATAACTTATACAATGAAGGGACAGTCGGCGCTTCCAAAGAATAGCCGGTCACTTCTGCTCCCGCTTCCAATAACATAAACGAAAGCCAGGCACCTTTAAAACCGGTATGGCCCGTGATAAACACTTTTTTACCTTTATAAAAACTCAAATCCATACGCAACCTCACTTCCACACCATCCATGGAGCACTGTTTGTAGTACATAAATGATCCAAATACATCTGTTCTTTCAGTGTATCCATCGGTGACCAAAATCCCTTGTGTGTAAACGCTGCCATTTCTCCTGTCGTAGACAGTTTCTCAAAAGGACCGTCTTCCAACATTTCACTTCCGTCACCAAGATACTCAAATACATTTTTATTCATCACCATAAAACCGGCATTGATTAACGAAGCCTCCGCTTTGGTTTTTTCATGAAAACTTTCTACCTGGGTTTGATTTTCTTTTAATTTCAACCTGCCAAAGCGCTCTTCCTTCGGGTAGGTGGTAATGGTAACACACTTTCCCTGTTCACGATGAAATGCCAATAGTTCATCTAAATTCACATCACTGACACCGTCACCATACGTTAAAAAGAACTCCTCTTCTCCCTCCAGATATTGCCTCACTTTCTGAAGTCGTCCTGCCGTTAATGTTTCAAGTCCGGTATCCACCAACGTTACTTTAAATGGCTCCTCCGTATAATTATGTAAACCTCCGTCGCAATTTTGGTTTCCTAAACAATAACTGCTTACACGGTTTGTATTTTTGTAATTTACAAAATATTCTTTTATCAGATGTCCCTTGTAACCGCAACATATAATAAATTCATTGACCCCATAAAAAGAATACAATTTCATAATATGCCATAAAATCGGTCTTCCCCCGATTTCAACCAATGGCTTCGGTTTAAAACGGGACTCTTCACTGATGCGGCTGCCTTTACCGCCTGCAAGAATCACTGCCTTCATTTAATTCTCCCATACCTTCCAAGGTGCTTTGGTTTCTTCCCACATTTCTTCCAGTGCTACACTGTCACGCATGGTTTCAACCGGTCTCCAGAACCCTTCATGACGATAAATATGCACCTGCTCTTTCTCAGCCATTTTTTCCATAAAAGTTTCATTTAACTCTTCGCCGGACAAAGACTCTAATGCTTTGTGGGAGAAAATATAACAACTGGCATTTACCCATGCAACATCCGGATACAAAGCCCCTTTCTGTCCGACACAATCCGCCATAGACGAAGGGACTGAGTTGTTTGAAGGCGCTCCCATTATGTTACTGCCATGCTTACTCATCAATACATCATCCTCACGGATGGATAATACCGAATGACGCCCCGTAGGTTTTGCCACCGCCATCGTAATAAAAGAATTTCGTTCTTTATGCAGACGTAACATCTCATCAAAATCTATATCTGATAAACAATCTCCGTATGCCACAAAGAAATCCTCGTCTCCGATAAACTCTTTGACCTGTAAAATACGTTCACTGGTCGTAGATTCCACACCGGTATCCACAACCGTAACTTTCCAGTCTTCGGTTCTTTTGTTATGAATGGTAATTTCGTTACTGGCCAAATCAACCGTAATATCAGATTGATAAATATAAAAATCCTTAAAATATTCCTTGATTATGTTAACCTTATAACCACCGCACACAATAAAATCACGAAAACCGTAATGCGCATAAAGTTTCATAATATGCCAGATTAACGGTCTGCCTCCGATTTCCGCCATAGGCTTCGGAATACCGCTTTTTACATCACTGATTGTACTGGGAAGCCCCCCCGCCAATATAATTACTTTCATCCTAACCCCTCTTTTTCTTTTTCGACATACATATATTGTAAAACAATATGATTCCGAATAATATAAAACCGTCTATCAGAACCTGGATACTAATCATATCCTTGGGAAATACCCAGTCATATTGCACATATTCACCTAATTCTTCACTGTACACTATCGCATAGGTCGGAACATCTACATACTTATCATCAATACTAAAATAGTAATATGCTTTGGGTATATTCAAAATCCCGAAACTAATGGCGTATAAATAATTTTCAAACTTCCAAACAGATACATCTTTGATAATAAAAATCAACATTACCGGTAACAAATAAGTCAAATTATACATATAGGAGTTCGGGGTTAAAAAAACCATAAGAACAGTTAAGAGCATTAACTTCTTCCAACTGCTCTCCTCCTTCCGGAAATTCCAGAAAGACCATAGCACCAATATCACTGCAATAATTACATAAATATAGCCAACCGGATACCATTCCGGGATTTTAATGCCGTTCCATACAACAAAGGGAAATCTCAACAACGCTGTCAATCCCACGGAAAAATATACATTGGCAGCCTCATCGCCGGAACCGCTTGCAAAATCAAACAGATTTCCCAGAAATGCAACAAAATTAGCAAAGAAGCCTTCTTGGAAAAAGCAAAATCCAAGCAATGTTATTCCGATTGTAACTCCGACTGTCAGGAAAAAATTCTTCCATTTTTTATCAAATATAAATAAAAATAATAACAATGCAGGATATATTTTACCGGCAATCATAAATGCCAACATGACGGATGACAAAACATCATTGGGTTTTACGTAATAAAAATAAACAAAAACATAAAAAAATGTAATGGTCAGCAACAAGTAATTTCCACGGTCAAACATAAAAATAAAAGGTGCTGTTACCAACAAAGGAATTGAAACTTCAGCCACAAGCATCCCGCTGGAAAACCGGTCAATATGTTTTCTCAAAATTTTGAACTGAAAAATGAAAATAACAGTAACACATATCAGTACCATAACAGGATATGCAATCATCCCGATATACTTCTGCAGCAAAGCAAAGGGTATTGCAAGTACCAAGGCTATCGGCGGATAGGATGAATCATATTCAATATACGGACTCATATTTGATAGCATGGTATTTATATCATAAAAATCCGAGAATACTTCATTTAATTTAAAAAGAAAACTTCCCACCGGATATTCAAATCCGAGTACCTTTTGGGCAATATATGAAAAGATAAAAAATGCCACATAACCCATTGTAATAAAGACACTCAAAAATATAAATTTCTTATTTGAAGTCATATTAGTTTCCGTCCTCGAAATTGATTCTTTCCTCTTCTACAACCAAAGGTCGGTTCATACTGCGCTCGTTAATACTTAAAATGTATTCTCCGATGAAACCGATAAAAAACAACTGCACCGACTCCAGGAAAAACATACCGATTAAGACAGGAGCCATACCGGCAGGGAAATCATTCCACATCAACAATTTCAGTACAAAATAAACCAAACCAACAAGCAAACTGCCGATTCCCATTAAAAATCCGATAAATGTTGCCATGCGCAATCCTACTTTGGTGTAGGATGTAATGCTTAACATCGCAGCATCGTATAATGTAAAGAAATTATTATGTGTTTTACCGGCACGTCTCAAGGGCTGCTCATACATAATTTCTTTATGTTTGAATCCCAACTCCGCAACAATACCACGCAAGAAAGGTTTCGGATCTTTTAAATCCCTCAATACATCCACAAAGGCCTTGTCATATAAGCCTGAACCGGTAAAATGTTCAATCTGTTCCACATCGGAAAACTTTTTCACAAATTTGTAATACATACTTCTTAAGAGGTAAATGAATTTATTTTCTTTACTTTTGGCTTTAATTCCAATCACGATTTTATAACCGTTTTCCCATTCTTTTATGTATTGCGGAATCAAGTCAATGGGATCCTGGAAATCACACACCATGGAAATGGTACAATCACCTGTGGTTTGTAAAATACCATGATACGGTGAATTAAACTGACCAAAATTTCTCGCATTAAAAATAGCCTTAATCTTTTTGTTCTTTTGACAGATATCCCGCAAATATACACGTGTTTTATCCTTTGAATCATTATCAATAAACACCAATTCATAATCGTATTCTTTCAATTGTGTCTCGAACAACTTTACGATTTCTTCACTCATCGGATATACATTTTCTTCTTCATTATAACAAGGAATTAAAATACTGATTTTTTTCATCTGTGTTTCACCTTCCGCACTTCTACTTATAAGCCCATAATTTATTCAATACAAAATTAAGGGGCACAGTAATAAACAAATTAATAATCGGTGCAATTGTGATTGCAAAATCATAAGAGGTAAAGTTATCACTAAACCAATGGTTCAACCACGAAATACTTTCAAATATATTTTGGATTTCAATAACATCCATCCATAAAACCAATAAAATTTCAGTCAAAATCAATCCGGTAAAAGCGTACGATACATAAGTTTTAATCAATGCCTTCCACCATACACGTTTCTTCTCGCCTTCATCCTGTTTAAACACAAACTTATTCTGTAACAAATACGCATTTAATACGCTGATTACAAAACCGAAAATATTAGAAACATGATAAGAAAAACCGCATACATGATAACAAAAATTATAAATCAAAAAAGAAAGCAAGGTATTGCTTAAGCCTACCATTCCGAATTTTATAAATTGAATAAGCGTTTTTTTCTTACGAACTACAGTTTCCATAATTGTGCCTTCTTATTATTCATTTGATTCCATTACTCTTCTGATTCCTTCTTCAAAAGAAATCTTGGGCATAAAACCGGTATCGCCCGTCAAGTCCGAAATATCTGCACATAAGTACATAACCTGATTCTCACGATACGGCAATTCCCCTATTCCTAACGGAATATCGGGATTCACAATCCGTCCGATTGTTTCGATGTATTCGCATAACGGTCTGGCCGTTCCGCTGCCCAAACAATATATTTTGTCTCCCCTGCCAAATTGACATAACAGCAACAACGCCTCTGCCGCATCATCACTGTATAAATAATCCCACATTTGTTCTCCCGGGGTAAACTGTGGCGAAATACCGTCACGCAATTTACGGACCGTAGAACTTACCATAGTTTCGGTGCCGTCCCCGAGACCGTACACACTTAAAATACGCGTGTATATATGCCGTAATCCGCTTGCTTCACATGCTTTCCGGGTTTCAAATCCCGCTTTTAACTTCGCTTTGCCATAAGCGTTTTCCGGATGTGGGATTATATTTTCGTTTAATAATCCCTCTACTCTTCCAAACTCAGCCTGACTGCCTGCAAACAGAAACACCTCGCAGCCTAATTTCGAAGCAGTCGCACATGCTTCCAAAGCATATTCCGCATTCTTCAACTGCAATGCCTCATCATTGCGTTGTTCTCCAAAAGTTCCGCTCCAACCGAGATGTAAAAAATAATCTGCATTCCGGCATAATTCATTCTCACGTAACCATCCGAGTTCTGCCAAATCACATTCAATAATATGCGCACCATATTGTTCTAAAAATGAACGGTTTCTGTTACTTCCCGGACGCACAATGGCACAAACATCCCAATTCAACTCATAACAGCGTTTTACAATCGCGATACCGATTGCACCTGTTGCTCCTGTCAGTATAACTTTTTTCTTTCCGTCAAGCATCAGATACCTCATTCACTTATTTTTTTATTACTCTCATATTCCTCGCGCTCAAGGAAGGGATACATATCATCTATGGGCGGAGATACCATCGTTCCGTCCGGCAACACTTTCGATGACAGTTTTGGTTCAAAATTTTGTCCTTCATCCACAATAGCTTCAATCAAAACCGGACCATTCATATCCAATGCGTCCTTCAATTTGTCTTCACAATCTTTTATACTAGCAATTTTGACATAAGGGATCTCATAGGCATATGCTATTTTTTCAAACTTAGGAAAACTTACACCGCTTTCTGCCTCTACACCAACCAATTCTCGTCCCTTAAACAAATTTGTTTGGGTTTGACGTATGGAATGATACCCATTATTATTCAAAATTACGATTTTTAAAGGTAATTTGTTTTGAACTACCGTTTGTAGTTCCTGTAAGTTCATCTGGAAACTTCCGTCTCCGTCTATACAAACAACCTCTCGGGCACTCTCCTGAACTGCAACACCGATTGCTGCGGGAAACCCGTATCCCATGGCCGCACATCCTGAATTGGTAAAATATCTCTGCCCCTTCTTAATCTTTGCTGCCTGGAAGGTAATTACGCAGGCACTTCCGTTTCCGCAAACAATCGAAGTATTTTCCGACATCCGCTGCGTTAACTCATCGATAAAAACGTACGGATTCAACTTATCAGAGTCATAATATTCCGGTCTTACAGCAGGATATTTTTGATTCACTTCCTTACACCACATAAGCCAGTTCGGCTGCATATTATCGAAAGGTAAGGATTTACTTTTCAGTTCCTGATTCATATAATACAGAAACGCTTTTACATCCGCATGAATCGGAATGTCAGGCTTAATTGTAGGTTTGCATAATTCATTTTTGTCGATTTCGACCCAAATCTTGAGAGCATCTTTTGCAAAATTTTCCCACTGATAACTGATCATCCTTATATTCATGCGACAGCCGAGAATCAAAACCAAATCCGCATTTTGAACCACAAAATTACCGCCTCTGGTTCCGACAGTTCCGGGGCGTCCGCAATCATACAGATGCTCCTCCCATAATAAATCATGTGCATTCCATGCCGTTACTACAGGAATCTTTAACAATTCAACCAACTCCAGGAATTCACAATACGCATCTGCAAGACGAATTCCCGTGCCTGCAAGAATCACAGGGCGCTTCGCTTTTTTTAAGGCTGATATAACCTGTTCAATATACTCATCCTTCCATACAGGCGCATCTGCCGATAATACTTTCTGCAATTTTACGTTTTCGGACTGAACCGTTTCTTTCCAAAAATCAGTATGATATCCTTCTGTACATTCTTGCTTATGCGTTTTACAATCCTCCCGGTTGCATTGCTGAATATACGAATCATACTCACTTTCATTAAAATGACATAACGAATCCGTTTCCACCTCTGCCGCCTGAAGATCCAAAGGGATATCCAGCCAAACCGGCCCTTTACGCCCGTGATTTGCCAAAAACCAGGCTTTTTCCAAGTGATATAAAATCATACTCGCATCGGTTAACATAACTGCATATTTCGTCATATTGGCCACGCAATCGGTTATCTGAAATTCCTGATCTCCCAACTGGCGTAACGGTACATCCATATAACCGGTTGTTGTAATTCTTTTTACCTGTCCGGATACCACAAACATCGGAATTGAATCCTGCCAACCGCCTAAAACACCGGTAATTGCATTCGTCCCTCCCGGACCGCTGGTTACACATACACAGGCAATTTTTCCGCTGTGACGGGCATACCCTTCTGCTGCAAGAGAACACGCCTGCTCATGATGATTATAAATACATGTCAGTTCGGAATGATGCCCAAATGCATCATTTAAATGCATTGCTCCGCCGCCTGTCACCGTAAAAACATGACTGACGCCTTTTTCTACCATAAAATCTGCAATAACCTGAGCAACTTTCTTTTTCATTTATTTATAAATACCTTTCGTATAAACTCTCCGTGACGAAAAATACAGACTGTGACAATTTTACTCGCTTGATACCCTCTGCCGCATCTTCATTTAATACGTCTGCTTTTTCTTTACTGAATACATACTCCATATTGGGATTGATATAGTTTGTATCTACGCATTTGTCATATCCGTCAAATCCGGCCAAAGCAACAGACTTAACCTCAAACTGTTTACATAACTTCAGTAGCATTAATAACGGATTATCTTTGATCAATGCCTCTTCATCCAAAAGCGTTTCGTATGCCAACACATACTCAAATCTTCCTTTTGACCTGGTCACATTGGACGTGGCAATCGTTTTAATATTGCCCTCTTCCTCCAATACTTCCGAAAGTTTTCCTACCATTTTTACATATCGCTTGGCATTGCTCATAAAGACATAATCCGTCGCTATCCCTTCCGGAATAAAATTAACCGAAACAACCAATGCATCGTTTTCTTTTTTATATTGATTAATCCGATCCGTTTCTTCTGCTCGTCTTCCCGGACCAATCAATAAAATGTTACGATTTTCCCACTCAGAATTCAGTTTACATAAATCATCTTTGTCATCGCAGGCAATTGCCTGATAATCCCGATATAAAGATTCAATCAGTTCTCCATCATATAGAAGTTTTTTCTCCTTTGGTATGGTTGCCAAAATTTCGTTGATGGATTTTACCGATAACTTCTTTTTCTCCGTTAATGCCGCCACATAATTCGGATGGCAGTCATTGGATGCCGCGATAAAGAATTTCAGGCTGTATCCCCATGGTGTGGCACGATAACAATCCTGTATGGTTACATCTATCGCCTCTAACAACTGGCTCAAATGATACTCCGCACCGTAATTCTCGCGCATATACATAGCCAATAACTCAATGGGCGTATTGCCGGCACCTTTCCCCATGCCGTGCAAAGAACCATCCAATAATAAGTTTCTCTCAATCTGTTTTTCTGCCAGTTCTATACAATTGGCATAACCCAATTGAAAATTATTGTGTGAATGATACCCTAAATAAATATTATCTTTTAAAGAATCATTCGCCATTTCAAAGTAATGGATTAACTGATTTTTATGCAAAAGACCGTAGGTATCCACAATCGAAAAAGCATAAGGTTCTACCTTATTTACCAAATCCATGAGAATTGCAAATTCCTCATCATTATAACTGGTAATCGATACCGCCTGTACAAAAACATGATACCCTAACGCCTTTAATTCCGCGCAAAAATCCAGGGCATCACTCATAATATGCTTTTTAAAAATAACACGAATGCCATCCAAAAAACTTTCCTTTTGAGGAATTACCTTATCTATGGAGCAGGTTCCGTAATCAATCATACCTACTACCATAGCATCCTTTTTTTCAATTCCGTGAAATGTACGATGAATGGATGCCACATCCGGAAATATGGTTCTGTTTTTATCGTAACTTCTTCGCTCATCTATAAAACCGACTTCAATAATATCAATACCGGCGCTTATCAAACGTTCAAAAACCGAAATGATTTCATCATAACCATATTCCCAATCATTTAAATAACCGCCATCTCTCAAAGTACAGTCCAATAAATTTATTGCACCCATTATTACAATGCTCCTCTTGAATTACTTCTTTGGAATACTTTTTATACCATCCCTTATACACTTCGCCATAAACTTCAGTTTCTCTTCTGTCATTCCCGGATACACGCCAATCCAGAACGTACGCTCCATGGCAACATCCGTATTCGTCAATTCTCCCACCTTACGATAAAGACTTCTTCCGCAATCCGGCATATTAGTAAAGCAGGGATGCTTAATCAGATTACCCGCAAACAGCATTCTGGTCTGCACTTTATGATCTTCCAGTGCTTTTACAATTATGCCTCGGTCTACACCCTCTTTACAGGTAATCGGAAATCCAAACCAACTCGGATTCGTCCCCTCTTCTGCTTTGGGTAAATAGAAAAACGCATCCAAATCTTTTAATTCGTTATATAAAAATGCAAAATTCTCTCTTCTGCGTCTTGCAAATTCAGGCATTTTCTTAATCTGCGCACAACCGATTGCAGCCTGCATATCCGTAGCCTTCAAATTATATCCGAGATGTGAGTACACATATTTATGGTCATACCCGACCGGCAATTCCCCAAACTGTCCGTCAAAACGATGTCCGCATAAATTATCGACACCGGAAGGACAACTGCATTCCCTGCCCCAGTCACGCATGGAGCGGATAATTTTATTCAGAAGGGAATTGTTGGTATAAACCGCACCGCCTTCCCCCATAGTCATATGATGCGGCGGATAAAAACTTGACGTTCCGATATCACCTATGGTGCCGGTCTTTTTCCACTCTCCATCTATAAGTACTTCCGTTCCGAGTGCATCACAATTATCTTCAATCAACCAAAGATTATATTTGTCACAAAACGCTTTTACTGCAACAATATTAAAAGGATTGCCCAATGTATGAGCCAGCATAACCGCCTTGGTTTTCGGTGAATATGCCTGTTCCAACTGTGAAACATCAATATTCAACGAAGGAATGGCAATATCCACAAACACCGGCACGGCACCAAACTGAATAATAGGCGCCACGGTTGTCGGGAAGCCCGCTGCCACGGTAATCACTTCATCGCCTCTTTGAATACTGCGCTCTTTTAACAGAGGGGACGTAAGTGCCATAAAAGCCAACAAATTGGCTGATGAACCGGAATTTACCAAGGAACAAAATCTGACATCTAAATACTTGGCCAATTCTTTTTCAAATTCATCCGTATATCGACCGGATGTCAGCCAGAAATCCAAACAACTGTCCACAAGGTTCGTCATTTCCTCGCTATCATACACTCTGGATGCATAAGGGATTCTGTCTCCTTCCGAAAAATCTTTTGTCGTTATATGATATTTTTCATAATAATTTTTTACCGCATCTAATATGAGTGCTCTATCCTGTTCCTGTGACATACTCTTTCCT
>X409_Impala__coassemble_384_pt1 | contig 29938 bp, 25 predicted proteins | sample X409_Impala__metabat2_low_PE_002 | metagenome-assembled genome bin X409_Impala
AAGATGCTGCTTTTACCGAAGCCATGGCATTCTTGGCGTTATCCGGCAGAATTCTCATGCCGGTAATACTCATACCTTCCGCCATTTCTGCATTCAGGCGTTTAATCATATCGTCGGCCGTGGTTACAGAGTTTGCTTCAATGTCAAAATATTCCCCTTCGCTTTCCACACCAACGCCTAAAGGCGCTGCAAACGACATAATCTGATGCGGACTAAAACCCGTAGAATAAGCAATATCTATATCACTTCGACGGATAGCCTTCTGAAAATATCTCATAATGTCCAAGTGGCCGATAAAACGCAAAGGCCCCTTCTTGGAAAATTTAATTCTTAACTTCATGTGTTCCTCTTTTCTCAAGTGAAATGTTTAAAAGTTCGTTTATATGGATTTATACGAACTTTGCTGTATTTTCGGCTTATTCAAAGCAGAATTTGCCGCTGCCGTAAACAGCCGCACCGCAGCCCTGACATTTTTCCTTACAGTTAGGGGTAACTTCTCCCTTCTTGGCACGCTCCCATTCGCGTTTTAAGAATGCCTTGGTAACTCCGATGTCGATAAAATCCCAAGGAAGAATTTCGTCAATGTCTCGTTCTCTTTCATTATAAAATGCAATACTTAAACCGTTTTTATCAAATGCTTCCAACCACTTATCATAGTGGAAATACTCATTCCATGCATCAAAAACGCAGCCTGACTTATATGCGTCTAATATAACTTTCGCAATCCGTCTGTCACCGCGGGCAAAAACACCTTCCAAAATAGAAACATCCGTGTCATGCCAGTTGTATTTGATACTCTTCTGGTTTAACTGACTGATAATGCCCTGACGGGTTTTATAAGCCTTTTCGCGAAAATCCGCCTGAGAATTCATCGGTGCCCATTGGAACGGTGTAAAAGGCTTGGGAATGAAGAAGGATGTACTTGCCGTAATCTGCACACGACCGTTTCTCTTTTCCTTGGGTACGGTTTCATAGTAAACCTTGGCAATTTCGTTACAAAGTGCACCGATACAGGCAATATCTTCGTCTGTTTCCAAAGGTAGGCCCAGCATAAAGTATAATTTTACCTTATTCCAGCCGCCTTCGAAGGCTAATTTAGCACCATCAAGGATGACTTCTTCGGTCAAACCTTTATTTATAACGTTACGCATGCGTTGTGTTCCTGCTTCCGGCGCGAATGTAAGGCTTGTCTTCTTTACATCTTGGATTTTACTCATAATATCCAGTGAGAAAGCATCGATTCGCAAAGAAGGCAGGGATATGTTAATCTTCTTCTTGCTGCATTCGTCAATTAAGAATAAAAGCAACTCTTCTAACTGAGTGTAATCGCTGGAACTTAAGGAACTTAAGGAAATTTCCTCGTGTCCGGTATTTTCAATCAGTTCCTTGGCGTATTGCTTTAATACTTCCACATCACGTTCGCGGATGGGACGATACAACTGTCCTGCCTGACAGAAACGACATCCTCTGGTACAGCCGCGCTGAATTTCCAAAACAAGCCTGTCCTGTGTAGACTTGATAAAAGGAATCACCGGTTTTACGGGATAATAAGTATCAGAAAGGTTTGTTTCTACTTCTTTACGAACTGTCACGGGAACATCCGTAAATTTAGGCTTAAATTCACTTATAATGCCCTGTTCATCGTAACTTACTTCATAACAAGCCGGCGCATAAATACCCGGAATATTGGTAGCGTGACGCAGAAATTCTTCACGGCTTACGCCTGCAGCACGGTCTTTTTTATACAAATCCAAAAGGGCACGATATTGCGTCTCACCTTCTCCGATATAAAAGAGATCAAAGAAAGGCGCAATCGGCTCCGGATTATAAGCACAGGGACCGCCACCGATTACAATCGGATATTCCCATGTACGTTCTTCATTGATTAAGGGAATGTCTGCCAAATCTAAAATCTGCAAAATATTGGTATAGCACATCTCATACTGTAGCGTAATTCCCAGGAAATCCATGTTTTTCACAGGTTCTTGGCTTTCCAATGCAAACAAGGGAATCTTCTCTTCGCGCATAATCGCATCCAAATCCGGCCAGGGCGAGTACACGCGCTCGCACCAGGTATCTTCAAAACGGTTGAACATATCGTACAGAATCTGAATGCCCAAATGGCTCATTCCGATTTCGTATACATCCGGGAAACACATACAGAATCGCACATCAATCGTCTTTTTATCTTTTACAACGCTGTTAATTTCGTGGCCGATGTATCGTGCAGGTTTCTCTATTTTCATTAAAATTTCATCTGATAAGGCTAATTGTCTCATGAATACCTCGTGTTTTGATTATTCTTCCGAAGGCGCGTCTGTATCCGTTTTATCAGCTTCATGCATTTCAGACGTACTTTCGTTTTCCTCTTGTAAAGTATAAGTGAAAGGGCTCATAAAATCAATCAATTTTCCATTTTCTTCTGTTTGAATTATGGTGGTAATTTGCCGGACAAGGCTTGGATTTTTCATTCCGAACAAAATAATCGCGCCAAAAATTAAGATACATATCACAAAGCGAATGATGAAAAACGCAAGAAATGAGCCGGATTCTTCTTGTTGTGTATTATTTTGATTGGATTGCTTTGCCTGTATACCATTACTTGTTTTGTAAAGGTTATTGTTGCTTTTGTTGTTTGAGGAAGCATTAGAATTGCTTCTGAGTTGCTGTACGATTGCAAGTTTCTCTTCTATGGTTCTGTTAGATGTATTCATAACCATTTCCTTGTGGGGTTTTGTACAAGATATGATTGCATTCGGATAAAAATGTATCAAAATACAAAAAGTCGCCGGAGCGACTTCTTGTTATAGTGTAATATTATTTTAAAAGATTACAATTGATATTTTTGATACATTTCTTCCAAAAATTCCACATCATGCAACTTGCTGATAAGATGAAATTCATTGTTTTTCTCCATATATCGTAAAAGAGTAAGCAATCTTTCCTCTCCTTCTTGGCGAAGGATCAATATATGTATTTGAACAAATATATTTAGGAAATAAGTCAATTGAAGATATTGATTGGGCAAAAACGTTTTTAAATTCTAAACTTTCAAACGATTTTGTAAGCAAAGTTAAAGCAGTTATAGAAAATATTGGTGATAAATCAGATAAAAAGAGTATTTCTGATAGCATTTCAGATGTATTTTTAAGAAAAAAATAAGTAAATATTATTAAAAGGCAACGCTAAAATAAAAGCGTTGCCTTTTAAAATCCCTCTACCTCTGCGCTAACTCGCTTGTAATCTCTTCCCAGGTAATATCCTTCTCCACCATAAGCACCATCATATGATATAAGAAGTCAGAAATCTCGTACTTAATCTCTCCTGCCTCAGGATTCTTGGCTGCAATCACGATTTCCGTCGCCTCTTCACCCAATTTCTTAAGGATTTTATCAATGCCCTTATCAAAAAGGTAATTGGTATAAGAACCTTCCTTAGGATTTACCTTACGATCGGCAATTACACCGTATACATCTTCAAATACCTTAAGAGGATTCTTCTCAGCATAAGGTTTTGATGCAATCTCTTTAAAGAAACAGCTCTGGCTGCCGGTGTGGCATGCGGGGCCAATTTGGGAAATTTTAGCAAGGATTGTATCATTGTCACAATCTGCATAAAGAGACTTCACATACTGGAAATGTCCGCTGGTCTCGCCTTTTTCCCACTGGGACTGACGACTTCTGGAATAATAATTCATTTTACCGGTTTTTAAGGTGTTCTCATAGGCTTCTTTGTTCATGTAAGCCATCATAAGCACTTCACCGGTTTTATAATCCTGGGCAATCACGGGCACAAGTCCGTCGCTGTTTAACTTTAACTCTTCCCATTTGATTGCAGGGATTAAAGCATTCACTTCAATACCGCGTTCTACGCAAAGGGCCTTAATGGAGTTAATCTGTTCAACATTAGAATTCATAACGTTGCCATAGATACCGCCAACACATTCTGTTCCGAAGAGTTCAAGTAATTTCTCAAGCATAACGTCCGCAACCGGGAAAATACCGGGCAAAACACTCAAACCTTCGTATTCCTGGGGTTTCATCGGCTTTAAAGCAACAAATTCGGTTGCATACTTCTCAGCCTGCTGTCTGTAAATGTTAAAAAGTGAACAGTCATCAATGCTGACAGCGATTTTATCCGCACCAAAACGCTTAGAAACTTCTTCCAACATCTCCCAGTTTGAAGTTTTAGATAAGTTAAGAATAACCTTCTTACAGTTGGCATAAATCAGTTTTTTAACGTCTTCCACTCTCTCAATGGGAAATGTTGCCATTACGGGAATTTCACAGTTGTTGCTGATTTCTTTTAAGAGTGCTAATACTTCTTCCTTCTCAGCATCGCCTTCGGCTTCCGTAAAAGCAATGACTTCGTCTGCATTGGCATCGCCAAAGAGTCTTAATTTCTCATATAAACAGTCAGTGATGTCATTTTTACATTCGGCATCCATATAAACTCTGTTTTTCTTATTATAAATACTTACGATAAATTTCTTTTTCATAATAAAGTCACTTCCTTCAAATTTATATCCTTAATCATACATTTTTAAGGTCATAAAATCAATTCTTAAGCCTAAATCTGCCCTTTCGTAGATAAAACACCCTTACGGTCGCCATCTTTCGCACAAGCAATCTTTAATGCATTTGCAAAGCCCTTAAACATAGCTTCAATAATGTGATGTGCATTCTCACCATCAAGTACCTTAATGTGAATGTTCATACCTGCAGCATAAGAAAGTGCGTAAAAGAACTCATTCAGTGTTTCTGTCTCGAAATAGCCCACACGTTCCACATTAAAGTTATACTTGAAGTTCAGGTAAGGTCTGTTACAAAGGTCTACAGCCACCAAAACAAGCGCATCATCCATAGGCTGGATAAAACTTGCATAACGGTTGATTCCATCCTTATCACCCAATGCCTGACGGATTGCACTGCCAAGCACAATGCCCGCGTCTTCCACGGTGTGATGATTATCTACATTCAAATCGCCTGCTACGGTTAACTTTAAGTCAAAAGAACCGTGCTTTGCAAAGCCTTCCAACATGTGGTCGAAAAATCCGATGCCGGTCTTGACTTCATATTTTCCTGTACCATCCAGTTCTAACGATACACTAATATCCGTTTCGCTTGTTTTTCTTTTTAATTCTGCTTTTCTGCTCATTTTTTACCTTATGATATCGAAAATATCATTGTCCTTTCTTTATGAACTTGATTCACTTTTGGTTACGTTATCTGCTGTTTCACTTCCGTTATTACTGCTAAACAAAAGAAACATCCATCCGATTAATATAGGCATCACAGCCACGGTGGGCAAAGCATACCGCATGGCATCTGCCAGCGGCGAAGCCGTACATACCAAAATATTAATCAAATTCGGAATCGCAAGAATGATTCCGGTCTTTTTCTTATTTTTAATCATAAGCCACAATGCCGCAACGGTCAACCAGGTATACAAACCGGGAGAAACCGTGTATCTAATCAAAGGCATCCCCAAATTGGTATTCCAAATCCATACGGCCAAATATCTTAAATTGCCGTTATCAGGATGATCGACACCTAATTCACGTAAATAAGAATCATAACCGTCTAAATTAATGTAGGCTCCGATATCTCTCGAAACCGGTGCAATATACCCATATGCTCCGTTCAAATAGGACTCAATATAGACCATCGGATGCTTAAAAAACATTTGGAGCCATATTTTGATATAAGAACCAAAATCAGCATGTGTGTAATAAATTTTTACCGGATCCGAAATGCGCGGTTCATATTTGTACAAGGCATCATAACTAACTAAATTATTTGAAAGCACCTCTTTTTCGTATTCCGTTACTTCATCCGGATACTCCTGTACATATCTTGCAGTAGCCTGAAGCATAAAGCCCATGGTCTCTGCCGGAGATGTTTTACCGATTCCGAGAACCGGATACAATGCTTTGGTTACCAATATATATCCGACTAAAATAATAACCAGCCCGGAAATGATTTTTTTGCAATCTTTTCCCTTCAAATAAAAGATACAACCAATCAATGTGGGTATTATAACATAAATTCCGTTGTTTCGTAACAATGCCATAATGATTCCGGACAAACAGATGCAAATCAACATTTTTACACTGCATGCACGGTCAAGCACAACCTCACTGATTAAGGATGTAAATAAAACAACCGCAACCGCAAAGAGAAAATCTTTCTCAAACCACTGTACATAGGCTCCCCACATAGGTGTCAAGCCAAAAAACAACATTCCGCAGACCGGAATCATAAACGGTACGCCTCTTTTCACAAGTCTGCTCAATGCATAGGAAAATACCAGTGCTCCGGCCAAGCCTTGGAAAAAGTTGTAGAGAAACATACCAAAATTAGCATTTATCATGCTTTTTCCCAAATGAAACAATCCGCCCATAATCATAGTCGAAAAAGGCGGTTGCCAGGCTGTCCAATCTAAATCGCCGTAAAAATTACGTAACTGTATAATGGAGTCCGGATTTACGGAACCCGGATAAGTAAGAAGCAACCATACCAGCCAACAAATAAAAATAAAATGCACCGACACAATAAAAAAATTGTTTTTTAATCGACGAATGACTTTATTCTCTTTGGCATCTGCTGTTTTGTTGATTAAACCGTTAAAATAGTAATCCGCCGTACTCAACAGAAAGTAGATTAAAATACCGATTCCTGTGATTTCAAACAGTGCCATTACGGTTTGAAATGTATCACCGAACAGAAATTCCGTAGAATCAAAATTTCGATAAAACATTGCCAAAACATAGGAAAATGCTAACAAAAAAGAAACAATTGCACCGCTGATACAAATCTTTTGCTGCTTGCGAAGTACCCAAAGAAAGAATGCATAGAATGCGATTACAACAATAATATCCGTATAATCCGTACTTTGAAACGTGTTATAGCATCTGCTGATGAGATTGCCAATACCATTCTCCGCGCAAAAACCCTCGTACAGGGTATTTCGCATATTCAATGCCAGCATAGACACTAACGCAAGCAAAGCACATATTATGTTTTGAAGCATATCATTTCTTTTAGACATAATCACTCCAATGACTGAATTTAACGAACTATTCGTTTTCGAATCTTACTTTTATGGAATTTGCATGTGCATACAAACCTTCATTTTCTGCAAACATTTCAATCTTCTCATGCACTGTTTTTAAGGCATCATATGAGAAGTTAATTACACTGGATTTCTTGATAAAATCATCCACAGACAACGGCGAGAAGAATTTTGCGGTACCATTTGTGGGTAAAACATGGTTAGGGCCTGCAAAATAGTCTCCCAAAGGCTCTGATGAGTACTCACCAAGGAAAATTGCACCTGCATTTTTGATTTTAGTCATGGTTTCAAAAGGATTCTTGGTGATAATTTCCAAATGTTCGGAAGCGATATCATTTGCCGCTTCAATTGCATCATCCATAGAATTTGCTACTAAAATATATCCGTAATTACTTAATGATTTCTCTAAAATTGCCTTTCTGGGGGCAACAGCTACAAAACCTTCCACTTCTTTTACTACGTTATCAGCCAATTCTTTGCTTGTGGTAATCAGTATTCCTGATGCCATTTCATCATGTTCGCACTGTGATAAAAGATCCGCTGCCACAAATCTGGGATTTGCGGTTTCATCTGCTAAAATAAGGATTTCGGAAGGTCCGGCAATGGAATCAATGCTTACATAGCCGTAAACCGCTCTTTTGGCAAGAGCCACGAAGATATTTCCGGGGCCGACAATTTTATCAACTTTAGGAATGCTTTCGGTACCATAAGCCAATGATGCAATCGCCTGGGCACCGCCACATTTGTAAATTTCTTTCACGCCTGCAATTTTAGCCGCTGCAAGAGTTCCGGCGTTTACCTTACCTTCGCTGTTGGGTGGTGTTACCATAACAATACGTTCACAGCCTGCAACAAGCGCAGGAACAATATTCATAAGTGTAGATGAAGGGTAAGCTGCCTTACCGCCGGGCACATAAACGCCAACCTTGGCAATAGGTGTAATACGCTGTCCCAAAATGCTTCCGTCAGGCTTGGTACTAAACCAACTGTTACGCACCTGCATTTCATGATAAGCCTTAATATTCTCAAATGCTTCCTTCATTACTTCTATATATTCCGGCGAAATCGATGCATATGCTTCTTCAATTTCGTTTTCTGTTACGCGGATGTTATCTGCATTTAACGCAAACTTATCAAATTTAGCAGTATATTCAAACAATGCCTGATCGCCGTTATTCTTGATGTTTTCAACAATGTCAGCCACAATCGCCTCATATTCACCATAGTGATTGGGGCTTCTCTTGATTAATTCGTCTAAAACATTCTTTTTATTTTCCTGCGTTAAATCAAGAACTCTCATTTTTGCTTCTCCTTCATTCTATCTATTCTTGTTCAGAACCATTCCCTCCTGTTTTTCTAAATCTGCATGGCTCTGAATGTTAATTCAGGTTTTCTCTTAACGCATTAATAATCTGCTCAATACGCTCATTCTGCATCTTCATACTTACCTGATTTACAATGACTCTCGCGGATAACGGACAAATTTCCTCTAAAACGTCCAAGCCGTTTTCTCTTAATGTACCACCGGTTTCCACGATATCCACGATAACATCGGAAAGACCGACAATGGGTCCCAATTCCACGGAACCGTTTAATTTAATCATATCCACGGTCTGATTTTTTACATTGAAGAAATAGTCCTTGGCGATTGTAGGATATTTCGTCGCTACACGAATTCTTTCACGATGCTGTAAAAGTTCTCTGGCGTTCTCCGGTCCGCAAACGCACATACGGCATTTTCCAAACCCCAAATCAAGCACTTCATAAACTCTTCTGTTCTCTTCCATAATGATGTCGCTTCCTACAACACCGATATCAGCAGCACCATGCTCTACATAAGTAGGCACGTCGGGCCCTTTTGCAAGGAAGAATTTTACCTTTAATTCTTCGTTCACAAAAACCAGTTTACGTGAATCTTTATCTTTAATTTCTTCGCAATGAATACCGATTTTTTCTAATAATTCCAATGTTTTAAAAGCAAGTCTTCCCTTACAGAGGGCAAAGACCAAATACTTACCGTTTTCTTCCATCGTAAGCCTCCTATAATACAAAGATTGTTTCCTTCATTTCGTTCTTTTCGCCGTATGAAGTATAATATTCCGTATTTTTCTCAGTGCTTTTCTTCATCATAGTGACGTTTTTGCCTTGACTGCGCAAGTCATTTGCCTGTTCAAGTGCTTTTTCATAAGCACCATCAGAATAAACCATAAGTATATTCTCTTCACCATCCACATCAATGCTGATCTTTTGACGCTTCAAAGCAGTCTGAAGTTCATCAATTAAAAATACACAACCAACAGAGGGTGCTTCCTTACCGAATTTGCCAAGCAAACCGTCGTAACGGCCGCCTTTTACGATTGCATCGCCTACACCATAAGTATAAGCCTTAAAAATAATACCGGTATAATAATTAATTTTACTAAGCATACCCAAATCAAAAGAAATATACTTATCATAGCCTCTTTTTGCAACCAAAGCCTTGATGGCAAGCAGACGTTCCACCGCAGCAACCGACTTGGGATTATTTGCTTTTTTCATCATTTCTTCCATATCGGTATCTGATATATAGAGTTTGGAAATGGCTTCGAACTGTGCCGCAATATCCTTATCCAAGCCCTTGCTCCTTAAGAATTCTCTGGTTCCGAAGTAATTCTTGGAAGAAATATGTGCCTTGATTTCCAACTGTGTTTCTTCGTCCAAGTTGGCCGCTTCACAAATACCTTTAAAATAAGAACTGTTACCGACACTAATCTGAAAATCCTTCAAACCACACGCCATTAACCCTTCAATCACCAAGGACAATGCCTCTGCATCTGCTTCTGCACTTGCATCGTTAATTAGTTCAATCCCCATTTGTGTGGTTTCTTTTAATTTGCCCTGCAACTCGGATGTATTCACAAAGGAATTTCCTTCATAACAGAATCTCAAAGGTACTTCTTCTTCCATAAAATACTTTGCCGCGCATCTTGCAATGGCAGGTGTAAAGTCAGGTTTTAGAACCAAAGTATTTCCTTCTTTATCAAAAAACTTATACAAATCCTTGGACGGTACCGTTCCGATATCTTTGGAAAATACATCAAAAAATTCAAAAGACGGTGTTTGTATATTACGATATCCGTAACGCCGAAGAACCGTCATTAAGTTCTTACCAACCTGCTCTTTTTCCAATAATTCACGACCATAGATATCACGTACGCCATCCGGTGTATGTAAAAGTGATGCATTCATTGTTCTTACCTCTTTGCTTTAATGAATTAAAGTGCTAATTCGCTAGCACAATAAAAAGTATAGTGTTTTTATACTGTTTTGTCAACATAATATTTTGAGTGGGATTTTATATGTACAAAATATAGGATTATTATATATGCTACAGTTCCCAACTTTTCGGCTTATCGCAGATTATTTCCTTTTTGGACAAATACGTCAACTTCTTATTCATTTCCGGGAAAACCAAACGATATGCATGTAAAAGTTGTCCCTCTGTTTTGCCGTTACTTTTACCGCCATCATACTTTACATCGCCCACCAAAGGAAATCCAAGTTTCTCCATTTGCGCACGGATTTGATGTGTTTTTCCGGTAAAAAGTTCGATTTCAAGTTCGGTGTAATCTGTACTTTTATAATAATCAACCGAAGTTATGCCGGTTTTAATTGGTTTTACCTTTTCTTTTAAATTACCCGGAACGGATTCGGAATCATTATAAACCGTAACCTTATTGTTTTTATCATCTTTATAAAGAAAGGCTTCATAAATACCGTCAAGTTCACATTTACCATGAACCATACAGCGATAAAACTTATGTAGACTTCGGTCTTTTAACATCCGGGCCATTTCCTGGCTGCCAAGTAACGTTTTAGAACAGATCAGAAGCCCTGACGTGTTACGGTCCAAACGATTGCATACCGAAGGTTTAAACGTTTTTAAATCATCTTCCGAAATAATCTGTTTATCCAGAAGATAACCAATCAGCCATTCGTTTACTGATAAATCTGACGCCTTTGCCTGCTGACTTAATACGCCTGCCGGTTTATTTACAAAAAGAACATCCTCATATTCCGAAACAATGAAAATATCCTTCAAATCGGCATAAGCCTTACAATACAGTTCCGTAGAGCCATTTACGAGCGTTTTCCCCGTAAACTTATCAATGGTTTCATCAGAAAGGAACAGTTTTACACTGTCCCCTTCTTTAATCTGTTCATTCCCGGTAACCTTTTTGCCGTTTAACACGATATTCTTTTTTCGCATCATTTTATAAAGAAACGAATTCGGAGCCTCTTTTAAATATTTATGTAAAAATTTATCCAGTCGCTGCCCGGCTTCCAATTCTTTTACAATAAGTTCGCGCATAAACACCTCTTATAAATGTATGGAATGACTAAAAAACGGTATCTTTTTATACACCCATTGTAAAATATAACACAATTGCCATTACAGCAAGGATTGCACCTAATGCAATAAAAACGATACTTGTCAAAGTCTTGGTAAAACTCTTAACAAAATATTCCTTCGGCTTCTCAGGATTAATGTAAATTGTGATTTTTTTGCCCTTTTTCGGCATTTTTTTGTATTCCTTAGCGTCTTCGACTTTGTATTCCTTGTCCTCATACTCATATTCATAAATCGGACAATAAACAACAGGTTCATCATCTTTTTCCTGTTTTACCTTAATATCACAAATCTTTGCCGTACTCTGAACCGTACAACGATCTTTCTTTTTGTTTCTGAATACAAGCATCAAAACGCCTGCAATTAACAAAATCAAACCAAATCCACCCAATGCTATATACAACCAAACCATAAACAACCTCCTTTTTTTAGTACGTAATAATACATTTCCGTATTATTACTTTTGTGTTTTAATTACAATGAAATCTTTACTTGATATAAATGCTTCTCTAGTTTGTCATTTTACCATATTTTCAATAAAACAACAAGCAAATGAAATACCCTCATCACAGATGAGGGTATCATAATAACTTTTTAGGAAATCACATATACTATATACAAACACACATATGATTATGAATGCAAATTTCTGTGCAACAGTTTATGCTCTTTACCATTGATTACTTCTTCAAAAACGTGACCGATTACAGGATTATCCGTTGCAAAACGAATCTGTGATTCACGGTCTACCGCATAAATTCCTTTCGCACGTGCCTTTTTGGTTCTGGGACCAACAGGAAGAGGCTGGCCGCCACCAACGATACATCCGCGCTTGCAAGCCATTACTTCAACGAAATCATACTGTGCTTCGCCCGCTTTAATGCTTTCCAGAAGTTTACCTGCGTTGGCAAGACCATGAACTACGGCAATTTTCACTTCTCTTTCGCCAAGCATAATGCTGGTTTCCTTAATATCGTCATTCCCGCGGACGCCGGAATATTCAATCTGTGAAAGTGCTTTGTAACCTTTATCTGCCGATAAATGTCTTAAAACAGCTTCTGTTACACCACCGGTCACACCGAAGATTGCAGCGGCTCCGGAAGCCATACCAAAAGGCATATCCAACGCTTCACTGTCAATTTCATCAAATTTGATACCTGCCTGGCGAATCATACGGATCAATTCCACAGAGGTAATTACACGGTCTGTATCCTGTCTGCCGTCGGTGAAGTTATCCGGACGAAGAATTTCGCCCTTCTTAGCAGTACAAGGCATTACAGATACCACAAACGTCTTCTTGCCTTCTTCTTCATCTGCCTTGGCAAAGTAGTCTTTAATTACGGCAGAGAACATACCCTGAGGCGAACGGCAGGTTGAAATATTGCCTGCAAATTCAGGATACTTGGTTTCACAATATTTTACCCAACTGGGACAACAAGAGGTAAAGAGAGGAAGATTTTCGTTTTTTTCCAGTCTTTCTGCCAATTCCTTGGATTCTTCCAAGATAGTCAAATCGGCGCCAAAGTTAGTGTCATAAATTTTATCAAAGCCCATAAGACGCATTGCAGCAACGATTTTACCCATAGTATTGGTTCCCTTAGGGAAACCAAACTGGTCGCCAACTGCTACACGAACCGCAGGCGCAATCTGCGCAACCACTCTGACGTTAGGATCCATAATCGCATTCCATATATCCGTTACGTTGGTGCGAATGGAAATTGCACCGGTAGGACATGCCACACGACACTGTCCGCAGCCAACACAATCCGTTTCATTTAAAGGCTTATCAAATGCCGGCTGCACCTGCATATTAGAGCCACGATGCGCAAAATCAAGTGCACCAACGCCCTGAATTTCCGCACAGGTTCTTACACAGTCACCACAGAGAATACACTTATTCGGGTCTCTTACGATGGACGGTGAACTGATATCAATAGGCACCTGCTTGCGGTTGTTTAAGAAACGAACCGCATGAATACCTACCTTAAAAGCAATCTTCTGTAATTCACAGGAACCATTCTTGGTACAGGTCGTACAATCACGGCAATGTGAAGCCAATAAAAGTTCCACAATTAATTTTCTGTACTTTTGAATTTTTCTGGTATTGGTTCTGATCACCATGCCGGGTCTGGGCTGTTCGGAACAGGAAGCAAGAATTCTGCCTCTCTCATCTTCCACCATACACATACGGCAGGCACCATAAACCGATAACTCTGAATGATAACAAAATGTAGGCAAATCAATTCCGGCCTTACGAATCAGGGATAAAATATTTTTCTCCCCTTCAATAGGCACACTTTTGCCATCTATTGTAATATAATCCATTTCTTATGTACCCCCTACTGAATCATAATCGCACCGAACGGGCAGGCACTTTCACAAGCACCGCACTTAATACATTTCGCACCGTCGATGGTATAAGGATTTTTGATAACGCCTGAAATTGCGCCAACCGGACAATTTCTTGCACATTTTGAACAACCCTTACATTTTTCAGGGTCAATAACATAGGTTTTTAATGCCTGACAGTTACCTGTACGACATTTTTTGTCTACAACGTGTTCCACGTATTCATCACGGAACAATCTTAAGGTACTAAGTACCGGTAACGCTGCACTTTTACCAAGTCCGCAAAGAGCAGTATCGGTAATGGCAGTACCTAATTCCTGTAAGATATCAAGTTGTTCTAATGTACCGCGTCCAGCCACAATATCTTCCAAAATCTCAAGCATACGTTTGGTACCTTCACGACAGGGAATACATTTACCGCAACTTTCATTCTGGGTAAAGTTCATGAAGAATCTTGCAACTTCTACCATACAGGTATCTTCATCCATGATAACCAATCCGCCGGAACCAATCATAGCACCCATCTTCTTTAATGAGTCAAAATCAAGGGCAACATCCAAGTGGTCACCAATCAAGCATCCGCCGGAAGGTCCGCCAATCTGAACTGCTTTAAATTCCTTACCATTTTTGATACCGCCGCCGATTTCATAAACAATTTCACGCAAAGTGGTACCCATAGGTACTTCAATCAAACCTGTATTATTAATACTTCCGGTTACCGCAAAAGCCTTGGTTCCCGGGCTTCCTTCCGTACCGATTTCCTTAAACCACTCGGCACCGTTATTGATAATCATAGGCACATTTGCGTAAGTTTCGACATTATTTAAAACTGTCGGTTTCCCAAATAAGCCCTGCTCAACCGTACGGGGAGGCTTTGTACGGGGCATACCTCTTTCGCCTTCAATGGAAGCAGTTAATGCACTGCCTTCGCCGCATACAAATGCCCCCGCGCCACGGTTAATATGTAATTTAAAACTAAAATCCGTTCCGAGAATATTATCGCCTAATAAACCGGCTGCTTCTGCCTGTTCGATGGCAATTTTTAATCGGCTGATAGCCAAGGGATATTCCGCACGCACATAAATGTAACCTTCCTGCGCTCCGGTAGCATATGCTGCAATGAGCATACCTTCAATCATCTTATGAGGATCACCTTCCATAATGCTTCGATCCATAAAAGCACCTGGGTCGCCTTCGTCACCGTTACATACCACATAACGAATGGTCTCAGCCTGTTTGGCAACCTGTTTCCACTTATATCCGGTCTGGAAACCACCGCCTCCGCGGCCACGCAAATTAGATTCCAAAATTTCATCCACAACATCTTCGGGAGACATTTCAAACAATGCTTTTTCCAATGCAGAGTATCCGCCAACCGCTAAATATTCGCTGATATGTTCGGAATCAATATGTCCGCAGTTTTTAAGAACCAAACGTGTCTGTTTTGCATAAAAAGGAATTTCTTCCTGGGCTTTGTATTTTACACCGTCACGTTCGTATAACAAACGTTCTACCGGCTCGCCCTTCAAAATAGTGGTATTAAAAATCTCTTCACAATCTTCTTCTTTTACCTTGATATAAAGGAAATTAGAGGGCTCTATACGAACCAAAGGTCCCATTTCACAGAAACCGTGACATCCGCTTTTCTTTACATTCCCCGCCGTTTCCGTATGTCCGGGACATTCACCGTTGGGACCGTGTGCCACACCTGCCCCAAATTCTACATCAACATCTATGCCTGCTTCTTTTACAAGGGTACACATTTTATCATAAATTTTAGCAGAACCGCCGGCAAGACATCCGGTTCCCGCACAAATCAAAATACGGAATTTCTGCTGCTCCAAAGCGTCTTTTGCCTGATTGCGGGCATCGATTAAATCCTGTCTGTTTTTTAACATTTATTCTTCACCTCGCAATTCCTTGATTAATGCAGTTACCTTTTCGGGAGTCATTGCTGCATGCACTTCATCATTTACCGTAAGAACCGGCGCAAGACCGCATGCACCCAAACACGATACGGTTTCAACCGTAAAAAGCATATCCGGTGTCGTATGCTGGCCTTTTTCCAATTTTAATTCTTTATACAATTGGTCAAGAATTGTAATAGATTTACGTACATGACATGCGGTACCGTCGCACACTTTAATCAAATATTTTCCTTTTTGTTCAAAAGAAAAATTCTCATAAAAAGTGGCAACACTGTATGCCTTCGCTTCCGTAATATTCAATTTGCCTGCAATATATGTAAGCAACTCAGGCGGTAAATAACGATATTCGGTCTGTACATCCTGAATAATGGGAATTAACCATTTGGGTTCTGTGCCGTAATTGGCAATGATTTCGTCAGTTTTATCATACATAGACTTGTCTAACATAACCCTTCCTCCTTCTTTTCTTCCGTGTTATTAATACACATCTTTTCTATTATAGCATTCTTTTACATTCTTTCGTAGAGGTTTTTAAAAATAATTTATAAAAAAATAACATTTTCCCTCTTAAAAAACCTAAAAAAATAACACTATTTTGATATAAACAACAGTTTTATTTTTTTATAAAGATAAATTTAAAAGAAGACGATACATTGCTTTTTCATTTTCCGTTGCCTCAGGCAAATCTTCACACAACTGTCTGAAACGCTCGGTAAATTTATTTTCATCCGAAAAAATCTTAACATTAATACCTGTAATACCGTTCTTTTTCATATACTCCTCAAAATGCTCCTTACATTTGTTGCAATCACATTTCTCCCAGGGAGTATACGCAATCAGTGAGCCTTTACAAACCAAAGCAGCGCACAGCGGATAATTTTTATCATAACTGGTCAGATAAAAATCAAATCCTGCCAATAATTCATTCTTTTTATCACCCGCAAGAATAATCAATTCATCATATAATTTTTGACTGCAACTGAATTTCTCCGCCTTCATAAAAAGAATCATTGAAACAATCAGTTTTGCCACGGGAAGCATTCCAAGCACCGCAATCACCGTCAAAATCGTTGCATACTCTTTAAACAGGAAAAATCCTAATAAAAAGATGGCGGCACAAACTGCCAACAGAATCAGCGCAAGCAAACCTTGTTTGATTGCCTGTTTTTTCAAATATCCAAAACTACCTTTTCCCTTTTCTGCCATTACGCTGTCCCTTTCTTTGCAATTCCTTCTTCTCTTTGGCTAATTTTCTCGGTCGGATCAGACATTTATCCCCGAATCCGATTAAGTCCATGCGCCCGCATTTCTGTAATGCCTCTTTTACCAACTCATAATTCTCAGGAGCGGAATACTGAATCAATGCACGTTGCAATGCTTTTTCGTGCGGATTTTTGGCAACATATACTTTTTTACCGTCTCTGGGATCGAGTTCCGTATAATACATAACCGTTGATAATGTAGACGGCGTAGGGTAAAAATCTTGTACCTGCTCAGGAATATAACCGGTATCCCTGATGTACTCCGCCAAAGCCACAGCATCCTTTAATGTGCTTCCCGGATGAGAACTCATAAAATAAGGCACCAAAAATTGATTTTTCTTCAATTCCTTATTGTATTTTTCATATTTTTTAACAAACCGCTTATAAACCTCGTGACGCGGCTTGCCCATTTTATCTAAAACCGCATCGGAAACGTGCTCGGGAGCAACTTTTAACTGACCACTGACATGATGTTCTACCAATTCTTTGATAAAAGCATCATCTTTATCCGCAAGAAGATAATCAAAGCGGACTCCGGAACGCACAAAAACTTTTTTCACTTTCTTCAAACTGCGTAACTTACGCAAAAGCGCAATATAATCACTATGGTCGGCATCCAAATTTTTACAGGGTTCAGGAAACAGACATTTTTTATTTTTGCAGGCACCTGTTTTTAACTGGTTTTTACAAGATGGATGTCTGAAATTTGCGGTAGGACCGCCCACATCATGAATGTATCCCTTAAAATCAGGCATCTCAATAATCTGCTCTGCTTCTTCAATCAATGACTCATGGCTTCTGACCTGTACAATTCGCCCTTGATGAAACGCTAATGAACAAAAATTACAGGAACCAAAACATCCGCGGTTGCTTGTCAGAGAAAAACGCACCTCTTCAATCGCAGGAACACCGCCTTTCTTCTGATAAGAAGGATGAATTTTACGCATATACGGTAAACCGTATACTTCATCCATTTCACGTTCATTCATAGGCAATGCCGGCGGATTTTGAATAATAAAACAATGCTCTGTATACTTTTCAACCAGAATGCGACCGTTAATCGGATCTGTATTTTGGGATTGAATCAGAAAACTTTCCCCATATTTTTTCTTATCAGACAACATTTCATCAAAAGCAGGCAAAAACAGGGATTCCTCATAATCGTTGGTTAAAACCTTTCGTTTATATACCGTACCGGGAATATACGTAATCTCTTTGACAGGGATTCCCGAATTCAGGGCATCTGCAATTTCTACAATACTTTTCTCACCCATACCGTATGATATCAGGTCTGCACCGCTCTCCAAAAGAATGGATTTGCGAAAAGAATCCGACCAGTAATCATAGTGCGCAAGTCGACGCAACGACGCTTCTATACCGCCAATCACGATCGGTATCTCTTTGGAATGTTTGCGTATCATACTGCAATATACAATTACAGCACGGTCCGGACGTTTGCCAATCTCACCGCCGGGGGTATATGCATCTTTGGTTCGTCGTTTTTTGGACACATAATAATGATTTACCATAGAGTCCATATTTCCCGAAGAAACCAAAAAAGCAAGCCGCGGCATTCCTAATGCCAAAACAGAGTCAGGATTACGGAAATCCGGCTGGGACAAAATGCCAACAGTATAACCGTTATGTTCCAGCACTCTACCTATAATTGCCGCACCAAAAGAAGGGTGATCGATATACGCATCACCGCAAACATAAACAAAATCCAATTGTTCAATGCCTCTTTCCTGTAAATCTTCTTTACACACCGGCAAAAATCCCTTATTTTTCATACTTTTAAGGTTCTTTCTCTTAAAATATATTAAAACTTATTCAGTATCAACAAATAATATTTAAAGTAACACCATACACTTTTAAATCATTTAACTCTGCCGCTGTTAACGGCCGATATTCTCCGGGTTTTAAGTTTTCGTCCAATCTTAAACTTCCCATACTGAGACGTTTTAAGGCAACTACTTTATTTCCTACCGCGGACATCATTCGCTTCACCTGATGAAATCTTCCTTCCTGAATGGTCAGATACAATTCGTTTGACTTTTCCCCTTTTCTTGCCAACGCAGGAAGTGTTAATTTTTCGTCGCCGATGTCAACACCTTTACGTAAAAATTCCAATTGTTCTTCACTTACATCATATTGGCAAGTCACATAATAGGTTTTATCAACGTGTTTTCTGGGCGATAAAAGGTTGTGGGACAATTCTCCGTCATTGGTCAACAGCAAAAGGCCTGTGGTATCTTTATCCAGGCGACCCACCGGAAACAAATCTCTCCTGTCATCTTTCGATAAACAATCCAAAACGGTTTTATCCCGATTATCCTCGGTTGCCGAAACCACACCTGCAGGTTTATGCAGCATAATATAACGGTATTTGCACAAAAAAATTCGTTTTCCCTGACAAATAATTATATCGTTCACCTCATCAATGATATCACCACCGCTTTTTGCCCGACAATCATTGATAGTGACGGCACCTTTTTTGATAATGTCTTTTACCTGACTGCGGCTACCTACGCCTGCCGTGCTCAAAAATTTATCCAGCCTCAACTCCGTCTCTGTTTCCTTTCATAAATAAGTTCTTTGTATCTTTCATCCTTCATACACTAAAATAAAAAACCATGAATTATAAAAAAATCATCTTTTCCGTTGTCATTATACTTATCATTGTTGAAATTTTGATGTTTCCCTCTGAGGCAATATCATACGCTGCCACCGGACTTACATTATGGTTCCAAAATATGGTTCCGGCACTTTTTCCTTTTATGGTATTATCAGGACTTATCATCCGTTTGGATCTTGCCCCCTCTATCCTTAAAATACTGCATCCGCTGCTGTATAAAGTGTTCCGTACCGATATTTATTGCGAATATGCAATTCTTATGGGTTTTCTGTGCGGTTATCCCATGGGAGCAATCATCATAAAAGATTTACTTGCACAGGAAAAAATCTCATTAAAACAGGCCGATTATCTGTTAACTTTTTGTAATAACATCGGTCCTGTGTTCTTTTGCAGTCTTGTATTGCCTGTTTTTGACAGAGAATATCATAAAATCCTGCTTTTAGGTATGTACGGTGTTCCTTTGGCATATGGTCTTTTTATGCGGTATACCGTTTTTCGTAACGTTTTTTTTGCAAAAGACTGCCAAAACACTTCGCCGCAGAAACAAATATCCGCTTCCAGGGATGTTGATTTTTCTAATGCATTTACCGATTCCTTAAACCAGGCTGTCAGCGCATCACTATTCCTTGGCGGTTGTATGATTTTTTTTAATATGTTACGTTTTCTTCCGATGCATTATTTTGAAAATAATATCCTTTTATCATCAATAACATCCTGGCTGTTGGAAGTAAACGGCGCTCTTTTTATGACCAAGGATTTATATGCCTGCGGTTTGAAGATGACATCATTGTTGCTTATTCCTTTTTTGGCCGTCGGCGGCTTATCCTGTCTGTGCCAAACCATTGGAATTTTATCTTCCACGCAATGCAATGTATCAAAATATATGTTTCACAAAATCATGCAATGGCTGATTTGGCTAATGATTACGCTCCTTTGGCTTCTGACTGATATTCTGCGAGAATTTTATGTTTGGAACGCTGTTGCATAAATAAAACAATAACCGTTACAAGTCCCAAAATACAACCCGCAATCAATACAATTGTCGCTGCACTTTTGATTTCCGGCGGTAATTCATCGGTAAAGGTTTCGATGTCATCCAATACATCCGTAATAAAACCGGTAATAATATCTTCATCACGTAATGCAGGGCCGTCATAAGGAAAGAACCGTTCATTTAAATCATAAATTTCACTGTCAGTGTACAAACCATAAGCATTATACGCACGTACCATAAACATATTATTTGCCGAAGGATAAGCTTTTGTTGCAAAATCAACCTCATAATCGGTATAAAAAGGCAACTTATCGGAGAATGTTTTCCCGCCATTGAAAGAGTATTGATAATAAACCATGGTACTTTCTTCTTCCGCAACCTTAAGATGCAAACTCAATTGATGGCTGTTCTCATTGTAATCAATAATATCAAGTACCACTTCCGAGGGCGGAGTCGTATCTTCCGCCAATAAGTTTTCCGGCAATTTGGTATTTGCCACGTAGTGTCTGGAATAATCCACACCCAATTCTTCGGATGATAATTTATATGCCATGGCAACCGCCGTCGCATCAATGCGTCCCAGCCGGTCCAAAGCCGCATCCGTATCATAAAATGCGTATTCTTCCGGTCTGTCTAAATAACAATGTTCTACAATGACTGCAGGAATTTGAAAATTGGCACTTTCACGAATAATACCGTAATAATCCGTACCCACATCATTCAATCGTGTAAAACAGCCTCTTTTATCAATGCCGTATTCTTTTAGTAACATTTGTTCGATCTTGGCAAAACGCTCGGCTTCCTGTTTTAATCCTCCTGCGGAAGAAATCCACATTTCACTTCCGTGTAAATCATGGGCTTCTGACATGTTAAAATGAAGACTCAAAACAATGTCCGCTTTCATATCTCTTGCAAATTTGGCGCGGTCCAACAATTCAATGCTTTCATCTCCGGTTCTTGTCAGATACACCACAACGCCCTCGTATTTTTCCAGTTCTTCTTTCATTGCAATGGCAACTTTCATGGTTGCCTCTTTTTCAATGACTCCGTTATATTTCGCGCCCCTGTTGGTTCCGCCATGTCCGGGATCAATCACAATTACAACATCCCTTTTGGCTTCTGCCGGCAGAGAAAACTGATTCCAGAAAAGTACACACGCAAACAATAAAAAAGTCATATAAATCCAAAACTTTTTGTACATCCAAAACAATTCCTGTTCTTTTTTTTCTCATCTAATACTGATTAAGGCAGTTTACTATGCCATAATCATAAAAATACCGGTTCCTCATCTCATAAGAAACCGGTACTTTCCACATATTTTATAACATATCCAAATTAATTTCTCCGGTAGTTGATTCAGTTACCTGAGGGTTGCTTCCGACAGATGCTTCATCATCACTTCCGCCGGTTGCCGCAGGCTGTAAATCATCACGATTTGCTTTTACAATCTGGTAATAATGATTTAACGAATTCTGCAAATCCTGATATCTTGCATTGTTGGAATCAATGGAAGATACAAGAATTCTTTCAATGTTTGCAAGCATATCGTCGGTATACTGGATTGCAGAATCCCTTACCTGATTTGCTTCGATAGTAGCTTTATCAATAATTTCCTGAGCCTGATATGTAGCGCACGCAACCACTTCATCTGCCTGAGCATATGCCTGAAGCATAATCTGATGTTCGCTTAACAATTGGTTGGTCTTATTGCTCGCATCATTAATGAGCGCTTCTGCTTTTGCTTTTGCGTCATTCATAATGGCATCTTTGTTTGCGATAATCTTACGCAACTGATTGATTTCTTCCGGTGTCTGCTTGCGTAAAGCGTCAATAATACCTTCAATTTCTTCCTTGTCCACAATAATTTTGGAAGAATCCATAAATTTTGTTTTTGCTTCGTCCACACACTGCTGAAGTTCATCGATTAACTGCTCAATTTTGCTTACCATCTCTTTTATCTCCCTCTTTTACTGATATCCATATTTTTCATATAATTTATTTGCTACATACTCCGGCACACATTTTGAAATATCACCGTTAAAACTTGCAATTTCACGCACTGTACTGGCACTCAAGAACGAATATGCCAAATCTGTTGTCAAAAACACCGTCTCCAATTCCCCATCGGTTAACAGCGAATTCGTCTGTGCAAGATGTAACTCGTAGTCAAAGTCTGTTACTGCACGCAATCCGCGAATTAACACTTTTACATTTTTGCTCTTGGCATATTCACTGGTCAAACCGCTGAAACTGTCCACTTCCACATTGAGAATGTCTTTTGTTGCCTCTTCTAGCATTTTAACACGTTCTTCTACAGAAAACAACGGAGTTTTTGCGCTATTATTCAAAACACTGACAATTATTTTGTCAAAAAGGCCGGACGCACGTTTGATAATGTCCAAATGACCGTTTGTCACCGGGTCAAAACTGCCGGGATAAATTGCGACACGCATCTTTATTTCCTCCTGATAAACACATGCTGACATGTTTTATATTCTTTGATTTTATAAACTTCAAGACCGATTCCTTCCGTAAAATTAAAATCAGCCTCCAAATCACATTCCACCACAATAACTGCATCTTCATCCAAATACTTCCAATTTGCAAGAAACTGTAAAACCTGCACTTCGGCATGCTCCACATAGGGCGGATCCATAAAAACAACATCTACCGTCTCGTGAATGGAATTCTGCAGGGCAAAAAGCACGTCCTGTTTTAAAACAATGGCTTTATCTGCCAATTTCGTATGATTCAAATTATCAACAATGCACTTGTGCGCTGCGGTGTTGTTCTCTACAAAATACGCCTTCTTGGCACCACGACTTAACGCTTCGATGCCTATACCGCCGCTTCCGCTGTAAAGATCCACAAATACCGCGCCGCCAAGATAAGATTGCAGTACATTAAATAATGTCTCTTTGTATTTATCTGTTGTAGGTCTTGTATGATTTCCGGGCGGAGTCTTTAGTTGGAGACTTCGCGCGCTCCCTGCGATTACTCTCATATTTTCACTTCCTAATTCCAAATATTTTCAAAAAACATAAATCGAAATGAGTTATCTTTATTGCCGGTTAATTCAGAATTAAAAACAGCATAAGTACCAACATCATTTCTTCTGTCATTTAATTCATTCAACTGACAAAATCTGTCATTGTTATATTTTATTTCGGTAAATGCATGTTCCAAAGTAACAACATCATTGGGCAAAGAAGCCGGTACTACGGGTAATTTATCCATCGGACAATACAGGTAAAATATATTATCTTCATCAAATTCACCGTCTACGTAAATTGCTTCCGTACCGATATCTTTCAGCATCGCATATCCGTCCCAATCAGCTTGATTGATATCATCTGCTGTTAAATAATCCGGCGCAATGGATACCGTATATTCAGACGCATCTTTGTTTGTACACAAATAATAAAAATTACCGCATTGACCGATTGATAGCTGATGCTCATATATCCCTTCACTTACAGAACCATGAGAATATTCAACCGCTCCTGTCATATACAAAGCACAATTATATACATAGTCATCAAAGGTTTCATAATAAATATTATCATATCTCACAGCAAAACAATTATTCATATCTGCTTCTGTTGCATGTGATGTGTAAAGTATATCTATACCTTCCCGATGAAAAAAATCATCATCCGTTTCTGCAATTTGTACAAGATCCACATCTCCAACAAAACGAATTACACATTCAAAAGAATTATATTCATTGATTAAATCAAATGCATTATTACCATCATAAAATTGATCATAATAAAACATCATATTCTCCGCATGAAAACTCTCAGGATAAACTTCATATACATATAAATTTACTTGAGACGGTCTTACGCCAAAAACATCAGTTGCGCGGTCAGCCACCGCGTCCTCAATATCTTTTTTCTGATAATTGACACAACAATTATACGGATCGGTGGATGAATTAATATTATAAACATACACCAAAAATTCACGACCGTTATATTCCATAGTAACCATGGCATCTTTTTTTCCGCGCTCGTAAACATCCCCCAGTTCAACCCTAAGAACAGATGGTGTAAATCCGTATTTATCTTCTATATATTGAATCGCTGCTTTTTGGGCTGAATCTTCTTCAATACTGTAATTGGAAATCAAATTAGTATTCGAATGATTGGAATTTCCCTGAAGAAAAAAAACATCCGCTGAAGCATATACAACATAAACATGTCATAAGTAAAACCAAAAATATATTACGTTTCATCCAAAACTCCTTTTAGATACATCTACGTTCTGACTTTTACTCCCTTACTGTCTCTCTTACCAAGTTTAATCTTATTCAATTCAATCTTCTTGCCGTTATATTCAATACTGCTTTCTACGGCATTCTTGGAGAAGTGAACCTGGTCAATCAATGCTTTGCCATTTAATTTCATACCGCGCACACCGATGGCAGCCTTCTTCTTCTCGGGAATTTCTTCCAACGGGAATCGTAAGAAATAGCCGTCGTTTGAGATAAGAATCATATTGCGCTGTTCTTTCAACACTTCCACGCAAACCACTTCATCGCCGTCTGCCAGTTTAGTGGCTGCAACGGAACGTTTTGCCACGTCAAATTCTCCTCCGTCAACTACTTTTACCATAGCAGTCTTGGTTACGAATACCAGCCTGTACAGATTCAATTCTGTCTGGCTTGTAGCACACAAAATGCGCTCATTCTGTGAAGAATACGGACTGATATTATCAATGGGCACACCTTTGTCTCGAAGTTTTCCGAACGGAATGTCCGATACTTTAATGGTATACAACTGTCCCTTATCCGTAAAAATGCACATTCTGCCGGTGTTTTTGCACACAAAAACATATTTATTCTCGGCTTCGATGGTGTCTTTGTTACGCTCATAAGTTGCCTTGTCAACGCTCTTTACGTATCCAAAACGGTCAACCATGACATAAACATCCATTTCTTCCGGTTTCTTTTCTTCATAAACCGCTTCCGCAGCATTTTCAATCGCAGTACGACGCGCTCTGCCGTACTCTTTCTTGAAATCTTCCAATTCCTTGATAATAACTTGAGTCATGGAACTTCTGCTGTCCAAAATATCCTCGTAACGATAGATATTGGCCATAGTCTGGTCATGTTCTGCTATCAGAGCCTGAATTTCCAAACCGATTAATTTATACAAACGCATTTCAAGGATGGCATTCGCCTGACGCTCACTGAACATCAACTGCTGGGCCATAATTTTGGATTCTTTGGACTTAAACTTAATGCCGTCGGTAATACCTTCCACAAGGCACTTTTTCGCCATGGCACGGTCCTTGGAACCGCGTAAAATTTCAATAATCAAGTCAATGACATTACAAGCCTTAATCAAGCCTTCCTGCACTTCACGCTTTTCATTTTCTTTGGCTAAAAGATTGGTGTATTTGCGATGATTTACTTCATAACTGAAATCCACACAATGCTTAATCACCTGCTTTAAACCTAAAGTTTCGGGCTTGCCGCCTGCAATTGCAAGCATATTCACGCCAAAAGTATCCTCAAGGCGGGTCTTTTTATAAAGCATGTTCTTGAAGTTCTCGACATCGGTATCCTTCTTTAATTCAATGACAATACGGATCCCTTCTTTAGAAGACTGGTTTGTAATATCAACGATATCTGTTGTCTTCTTGGTCTCGTATAACGCCGCAACATCCTGCAAAAACTTGGAAATGTTGGCACCAATCATAGTATAGGGAATTTCAGAAATCACAAGATTGATGTGACCGCCCTTGCCCTTTTCTACATCCACTTTACCGCGGATTTTTACCTTACCCACACCTGTTTCGTAGATTTCAAGCAAGTCATCCTGGTTAATTACTATACCACCGGTAGGAAAATCAGGTCCTTTAACATACTTCATCAATTCCCTTGTGGTAATATCGGGATTGTTCATATACGCCTTGGTGGCATCAATGACTTCCGTAAGATTGTGAGGAGGAATGCTTGTTACCATACCAACCGCAATACCTTCCGCGCCGTTTACAAGGAGATTCGGAATTTTAACCGGTAAAACAGAAGGTTCCTTCTCGGTTTCATCAAAGTTCGGAATAAAATCCACCACATCCTTGTCCAAGTCCGCAAGAAACGCTTCCTGTGTGATTTTATGAAGGCGGGCTTCGGTATAACGCATTGCCGCAGCAGAATCACCTTCGATATTGCCGAAGTTACCGTGGCCATCCACCAAAGGAAGTCCCTTCTTGAAATCCTGAGTCATCACAACCAAAGCATCATAAATCGAACTGTCACCATGAGGATGATATTTACCCATGGTATCACCTACGATACGGGCACTTTTACGGTAAGGTTTGTCATATTTAATTCCAAGTTCGTGCATATCATAAAGCGTACGTCTCTGAACGGGTTTTAAACCGTCACGCACATCCGGCAACGCACGGGCAACAATAACGCTCATGGCATAGTCAATGTAAGACTTCTGCATCACCTCGGAATATTCGGTTTTGATTATCTTCTCAGCCATTGATTAGCTCCATTCTTATTATAAAACTATCATTTCGGCAATCTATATAAATTGCCACTATTTGTACTTCAAAAATTCTTATACATCCAATTCCGCATCATTTGCATGCTCATAAATAAAAGCCTTACGAGGCGGAACTTCCGTACCCATAAGCAATTCCGTCATACGGTTTGCCATTCCGGCATCTTCAATCTGAACCAATTTCAAATTACGGGTTTCCGGGTTTAACGTAGTCTCCCACAACTGCTCCGCATCCATTTCACCAAGACCTTTGTAACGTTGTAAGGTAAAAGGTCCTTTGTGTTTTTTACGATATTGTGTCAGGGCATAATCATCATACAAATATTCTTCTTCGCCCTTGGAAGGAATTGCCTTATAAAGAGGCGGCATGGCAATGTATACATGCCCTTCCTGAATCAATTCCGGCATAAAACGGTAGAATAATGTCAATAAAAGTGTACTGATATGAGCACCGTCCACGTCAGCATCAGCCATAATAATGATTTTATCATAGCGAAGTTTGGAAATATCAAAATCGTTACCATAACCTTCTGAAAAACCGCAACCAAAGGCATTAATCATAGTCTTTATTTCCGCATTACCGAGAACTTTGTCCATACTTGCTTTTTCTACATTCAGAATTTTACCGCGAATTGGTAAGATTGCCTGATATTTACGGTCTCGCGCCGTTTTGGCACTACCACCCGCTGAATCACCCTCTACGATAAAAATTTCACATTTGGAAGCATCCTTGGACTCGCAGTTTGCTAATTTGCCGTTGGAATCAAAGGAAAACTTCTGTTTGGTAAGCATGTTTGTTTTCGCCTTTTCTTCTGCTTTACGGATTTTGGCTGCTTTTTCAGCACAACCGATGACGCCTTTTAAACATTCTAAATTACGGTCAAAATACAACACCAGTTCATCGCCGGCAACCTTGGAAACCGCCTTGGAAGCGTCCTGATTGTCAAGCTTGGTCTTGGTCTGTCCTTCAAAACGGGGGGTAGGATGTTTAATACTTAACACTGCCACCATACCGCTTCGTACTTCAGGACCGGTAAAATTCACATCTTTTTCTTTTAAAATATTCAATGTTCTGGCATAGGAATTGATTACCGTCGTAAAAATGGTCTTAAAACCGGTAATGTGGGTTCCGCCCTCGGCATTGTAAATATTATTACAGAAGCCTAAAACATTCTCGTGGAACTCATTTACATACTGGAAGGCACATTCTACGATAATATCCTCGGAACTTCCCTGGAAATAAACCACGTCATGAATGGCTTCCTTTCCTTTGTTCAAGTCCTTTACGAAGCCTACAATGCCTTCTTCCTCGTGGAATTCCACGACCTCATTCAAGCCATCTCTTTTATCCTCAAAAATCACCGTAAGCTTGGGATTTAAGTATGCGGTTTCATGCAGACGGCTCTTAATATCTTCTGCCTTAAAACGGGTCTTCTCAAAAATCGTATCATCCGGTGTAAAATTAACCGTGGTTCCGGTTTCCCTGGTTTTACCGATAGAAGGAAGTTCTCCGTTGTTAAGCTCTAAAGTGGGAATTCCTCTCTCATAAGTATCCTCGTATATATGTCCGTCACGCTTAATGGTAACCTTCATCTGCTTGGAAAGTGCATTTACAACAGAAGAACCTACACCATGCAAACCGCCGGAATTCTTGTAAATATTATTATTAAACTTACCGCCGGCATGCAGTGTGGTAAATACAAGTCGTTCCGCACTGATACCCTTTTCATGCATATCCACGGGGATACCGCGGCCGTTATCCGATACGGTTGCCGAGCCGTCAGCCTCTAACGTCACCGTAATACGGTCGCAGAAGCCCGCCATATGCTCGTCCACTGAGTTATCTACAATTTCATATATCAAATGGTTCAAGCCCTTGGTAGACACACTGCCGATGTACATACCGGGGCGCTCACGTACCGCTTCCAAACCTTCCAAAACGGTAATTGCACTTGAATCATAAGTCACTTTCTTTGCCATTTTATCTTCTCCTTAAAAATGCACAAAAATTTCCAAATGAATTATAACACAAAGAATTGTAAATGAGAAGTAAAAAATACACGATATTGTGGTTTTTTGATTGAAGTACCACATAATATATTTCTTTCAAACTATTATCTTATATAATCCAAAATTAATTTTAGTTTTATATATATATAAATGGCAGGTTATTCGCCTGCCATTAATAATTATTATTTTCTTTTAGTATAATTTTGTTTTCCTTCTTAACTCAAGAAGAAAGCGGGACAAATGCTTTGATTGTTCATCCAAATCACTGTTTTCCACATCACTTGCTATTCTCAAATCTACGCTTTTCTTCTTTCCGTTAATTTTAAAAGTAACAATAACTCTGTTAATACCAAGGAAATTCGGTTCCTTTATTTTTAATTTTGTTGCACAGGAAAGCGGATATATCTCGGATACCTGCGATGTCCCCATATTTTCATGAAAATAAACAAGTAAATTGCCGTTAGAGGTTATTCCGGCAAACATCTCTGCTATCTTTCCGGGGAAAATTCCGAATGCTTTATCACGATATGTGGTACCGAATACATTACATAGTACTTCTTCGTTTACTTCACACATATTATTCATTACCTGATGCATTATTTGCTTGTACATTCTGGCCATTTTATCTTACCTCACTTATGACAATAATCTTTTGTAACTTTTTATATTTAAACATAGAAACATTAACTTTATATTAATTAAAATAATAAATAATTCTGTTTTAAAATTAATATATATTTTTTTCATTCTTCTCAAGAATAATATAGGCATAGGC
>X409_Impala__coassemble_386_pt1 | contig 29527 bp, 27 predicted proteins | sample X409_Impala__metabat2_low_PE_002 | metagenome-assembled genome bin X409_Impala
CCTCTGCATATTTCCGTGCCATAAAATACAAGTCGTTTACTGAATAATATTAACCGACAATAGCCGCTCCTACCGCTTCTATGGTTTCTTTTCCGGGAACCGCCGCCTGATACCGGCCATTTGCTACCGGCGAAAACTGGGCGACACCGTCTTTCTGTTGAAATACCACACCTTCCACCGTATTAGGAAAATTTTCATCTTCCAATCGGTTTAAAATTACATTGGCCACGAGGATTTTACCGGTACGATCTTCTCCGCCGGCTTCAGCCTCCACAATTTTATATAGAATCATTTTATCTTCTTCATTTAAAACAATCTTCTCTTTTTCTACGGATTCTACCGTTAAACACGGCTGGTTTCCTGCGATAACGACATTGTTGCACTCCACACTGACAGCAAATAAATATCCGGATACCCGATTGTATTCCGACATCAATCCGTTTACACATCCGCCCGGCATTTCCGTTTTTTCAACGTACATTGCCTCATTGTATTTGCCCAAATTTCCCAAGAAATTTCTTTCTTTTGTGCATAAAATCCCAATTCCCGACATCAGGCCTATCATCAATAACATTCCTGCATATTTTTTATACATATTTTTCGACCTTTCCTAACACTTCCCTGCAAAAAAGTGCATAAGATTTTTTGCGGCAGGCTTGTACTTTTTAAACACATATTTAACATTTTATGCAAAGAAAAGACCAAAAATTACCATTCGATAAAACAAGACAAAATAACCTGTTTTTTGACCTTATGAAATTCACGACGAAAAATGTGATACACTGTCGAAAAAAGAGAACATTTATGATATGATAAAGCCATGAAAAAGAACAGCACCGGCGTTTATACCGCCAGAAAAAAAGACAATTCCATATATTACCGTGCATCCTTAACTTACAAAGGAAAACACATCAGTCTGGGAAGTTTCAACCGGGAAGAAAAGGCACACCGCTGTTATCTCCTGGCCCATGATATTCTGGAAAAAAAAGATACACATATTGAAGATTATCCCGGCGAAGAAATTATGCCTTATGATAAGTGGATTATTTTGCATAATTTGCGGGACAACGGCATTTATTTTCCAACGCCTGTTTATTTGCGACCCAGTTTCTTTTTATACTACCTGTCCGTAGACTGCATTCTTAAATTCGACAAGGATGATTTATTTTACTATTCCTCACACAAAATCATGCGTCGCGGCAAACATCTTTTTGTGTCGGATTACGGAATGCAGGTCAATATATTAAACCGTTACGGTATTATGAATTATGCCGTGCCCGGCAGGGACTACCATTTTATCAACAAAGACGAATATGATTTCCGCTATGCAAACATTAACATTGTAAACCGCTACCACGGCGTATCCGTGCAACCGGGTCTGCAAAAACCAACCTATATTACCCGCATCCATATCAGAGGCAACGTCAAAGTAGGTACCTACTCCTCGGAAGCAGAGGCTGCCATTGCTTACAATAAAGCAATTGATATTTTGCATAAAAACGGAATCCGAAAGCAATACACTCCCAATTTTGTGGAGGACATTTCTCCAAAAGAATATGCGGAAATTTATTCCGTTTTGGAAATAAATCCCCGCATAGCAAATTACAAATTATAAAATTATGTCAACCTATTTTATGGTATAATCAATAAAGCATATATTCAAAGGGACCTCACCGGAAATTCCGTCCACGGTTCCTTTTTGTGTGTATTGCCACATATAAAAGCGATACGGATAATCCGGCAAATCTTCCTGTTGTTCCAGTCTTACATCATAAGCCGAAAGTGCCGCATAATTAACATCCGCAAACAACCACGCCTTATTACCGGAAAACATGACATTATATCCTGCCGTTTCAATATCATCCATAAAAGCCTTGGTAATCTGGGTTTTATCTTCTTTGGTCAGCGTATCGATTCTCGCTGTATCGTTTACAATATGCTCCATTTCGAAAATAACCGGATAACTGATATCATAATCCATTAAATATTGCAATACAAATGCTGCTTCTTCCTTGGCCTCATCTACGGTAATCGCCTGGGAACTGAAAGAAACACCCACTTCAAGACCTGCATCTGTCGCCCGCTTAATATTGTCCTGAAAATAATCATCCAACGTAAGTTGCCCGGTACTGTATCCCCTGGAACCCAGTTTAATAATCACAAAATCAACGCCGTCTTTTTTCACCTCATTAAAATCAATATAGCCCTGATATTTGGATATATCAATGCCGAGGTAGGACTCTTTATTTCCTTCCACGTAATAAGACATACGACCGTTCCCCAAAACAAAACCGGTTTCTTTATACTCGTTCTGAGGAAGATATTTACTGATACTGTACCACTCTTCGGTACCGTCCGGAAATGTGACCAATGTCTTGGTTCCGCCTTCCGTAGGATCTTCCTCCGTGGTTTCTTCTGAAATTACTTCTGAATGCGGTTCACTCTTTTCCTCCGACGGATAATCGTCCCAAATATCCAAATCATCCGATACCAGAGTACTCCCGCTAATCACAGGACTCTCCTCCTCTTCAGACGGTTTCTGCACAACCGTTCCCTGACCGGATGAATTATGAAACAGAGTTTCCCTGTTCACAAATATTACAATTCCCAACACCGTTAAAAGAAATACAACCACGCCAACAACTGCAGTTAACATAAAACTTGTTCCTTTTGCCGATGTTTCATCTTCAAACCGTTCGTCCAAACGCATTTATCTTCTCCCCAACCATGTCATATCCAATAATGAATAAGCACTTTTCTTACGCATATTGCCTTTTACACTACATCATAATAATCATAATATAATTCTATGTTTTTCTCAACCGCATTTCACTTTATTTTTCTTCCGTATCTGTTATATAATAAAAATATCATTTTGATTTTTGAAAGGCACGTTTTACTGATTTTATGAAAAAAACAACTATTTTACCTCTCCGTACAAAGTGCATTGCACTTTTACTTATTGGTCTGATTATTTTTACGTCCGCTGGATGCCAAAAACAGGCACAACCAATCACATATACCGCTTATTATTTTGATACGGTAATCCATCTGACCTTTTATAACAACGCAGACAGTGCCCTTGCCGAAGAATGTTTTAACCTTTGTGCCACTTACGAAAATATGTTAAGCCGCACGGTGAAAGAAAGCGACATCTGGCGCATTAATCACAGCAACGGTGCACCGGTTACGATATCGGATGAAACTTACGCACTGTTGGAGGAAGCCTTATTTTATTGCGAACTGACCGAGGGCAAAATCGACATTACCATAGCGCCGCTCATGGATTTGTGGGATTTTACAACTGCCGCAGACGGACAGGAGCCACCCTCCGAAGATGAAATTTCCGCCCTGCTTTCTCACGTGGATTACAGGCAGGTTCTTTTAGGCGAACAAAACACCGTCACCTTAAAAGACCCGGAAGCCGCCATTGATTTGGGGTTTATTGCCAAGGGTTATATAGCAGATAAATTAAAAGAATACCTGGTATCGCAAGGCGTTACTTCCGCCTTAATAAACCTTGGAGGAAATGTTTGTGTCATTGGATGCAAACCGGACGGCAACCCCTATACGGTAGGGATACAGAAGCCCTTTGCACCTGCCGGCACTACCTTAGATGTTTTGCAGATAACCGATTCTTCCGTGGTCACTTCCGGTACCTATGAGCGGTATTTTATGTACGAAGATAAAACATATCATCACATACTGGATGCAACCACCGGTTACCCGGTAGAAAATGATTTAACCGGTGTTACCATTCTTTGTGATTCTTCCACCCAAGCGGATGCGTTAAGCACCACTTGCTTTGTGCTTGGTTTGGAAGATGCACAGGCATATATCTCTACCTTAAATGATACGGAATGTATCCTGATTGATTCTGCCGAACACATAACGTATTCTTATAAATAATACACAACCAAAAAGCCACAATCGGAATGTTCCTATCTGTTTCCGGACATACATCCCTGATTATGGCTTTCTTTTATTGTTCTACTATACACTTCTTCGGACACTTTTGGGCACAAACACCGCAGGATACGCATTTATCATAATCAATATTTGCCAGAAAATTGTCCACCGTTACCGCAGACGCCTCACAATTCTTTTTACACAAACCGCAACCGATGCAACCAATGGTACAGGATTGCATTGTTGCCGGTCCTTTCTCCTTTGATGAACATGCCACAAGATATTTGGCATCGTATGGCACCATTTCAATCAACTTACGCGGGCAAACTGCCAAACATTTGCCGCAAGCCCTGCACTTTTCCTTATCAACCACTGCCACACCGTCAATGACGTGAATGGCATCAAACGGACACACCCGTTCACAACTGCCAAATCCCTGACAACTGTAATTACAACTCTTAGGTCCCTGATTCGGCACAAAATGAAGCATTTGGCAATCTTGCAATCCTGTATAATTGTAATCCATGTGTGTGTGCTCACAATCGCCTTGACATTTTACAAAAGCAACCATTCTTTTAGTTGCGTCCGCTTCTACTCCCATAATAGTGCCTACCGCCTTGGCTACCGGTTCTCCGCCTACCGGACAGGCATTGACCGGTGCATCACCTTTTACAATGGCAGCAGCCAAACCTCCACATCCCGGAAATCCGCAACCGCCGCAATTATTTCCCGGTAATGCCGCCAATACTTTTTCTTCTCTTTCATCCGTATTGACTTTAAAAGCAACGGATGCTATGCCCAAAAATATTCCGATAAACAAGCCAACGGCAGCCACAACCGCCACAGCCGTCAATATACCGATATAGTTCATCCCCCGCCTCCTTTGCTTAAATCAAACCTGCAAAACCACAAAATGCAATTGCCATCAATCCTGCCGTTACCAATACAATCGGCATTCCCTGAAATGGTTTGGGAATATCATTAAATTCAATCTTTTCACGAATTCCTGCCAAAATTATAATGGCTATGGCAAATCCGACACTGGTGGCAAAACCGTTTACCACTCCCGTCAAAAGATCATACTCCAGATTCACGTTATTAATTGCCACTCCCAAAACCGCACAATTCGTGGTAATAAGCGGCAAGAACACGCCTAAGGCTTTGTAAAGACTCTTCAAATACTTTTTTAAAAACAACTCTACAAATTGTACCAATGCCGCGATGACCAAGATAAAAACAATGGTTTTTAAAAAAGTGATTCCCAATGGCTCCAATACAAATTTGTATAAAAGACCTGCAACCAGAGACGCCAAAGTAATAACAAAAATAACAGCGCCACCCATTCCGGCAGCCGTTTTTACCCGTTTGGATACCCCCAAAAAGGGACACAGCCCCAAAAACTGACTCAATACCACATTGGATATCAACGAAGAACCCAGGGCAATTACAATTAATTGCACAATATAACTATTCATCCGCATTGCCCTCCTCTTCTTCGCCAAGTAATTCTTCCAGTTCTACAATATCAATCTCCTGTGTTACTTCCAGAAGTGTTTTCTTATGTTTCTTTTTATCAGTACCTTCAGCCCTATCTTCCTTGTCAGCATGCTCTTCCTTCGTTGGATTTTCTTTCTTGCCAGCATTCTCAATATGTACTGCAATTTCCGTATCGGCTTCCGTCACAGTTGCATCGTCGTCATCCGTATCTGCCGGTTCTTTCACCTCAACATTTACTTCTTTTCCTTGGATATCGCAATGCTCTTCTGCTTCGTTGCCACAATGTTCTTTTGCTTTTTTATCACAATGCTCTTCTGCTTCTTTGTCTGCCGTATTTTCTGTAGCATCTTTACTTTCAGATACTTTCACAGCATCTTCCGGCTCTGCCGCAACCGGTTGCAAACGTTCTTCCCCTTCCGGTTCCGTTAACGACTTACTGCAACTGCTGTCCTTACAATTCATACAATCACTGTTACAGCCGGACTGAATCTTGCTTACATCTTTACCTGCTTTCTTTCCTTTCTCTTTCATGACATTCTGGACAGCCGTCAAAATGGCAAGGATAAAAAATGCCCCCGGTGCCATAATCATAATGCTCATAGGTCCAAAACTTGCAATTTCATCTGTCAGGACGCGATTCCAAAACCGGACGGTCTCTGACAAACTATTCGGATCCAACCATTGATTAACCAGTCCGATCAGCAATTCCGGCAAAGATGCACCATACAAATCCGGACCCGAAAAACCAAATACGGTTCCGGCTCCCAAACATTCCCTTACCAATCCGATTAGGGTTAAAGCCAAAGTAAATCCTAAGCCCATACCGATACCGTCAAACAGGGAAGGCAACATTTTATGTTTGGATGCATAACTTTCCGCCCGCCCCAGAATAATACAGTTTACTACAATCAAACTGATATAAATTCCAAGCGATTCATGAAGCGCGGGCACATAAGCATGCAAAAGCAATTCCACCAGCGTTACAAAAGTGGCAATGATTACGATATACGCAGGAATACGTACTTTATCCGGAATGATTTTACGCATGGCCGAAATCATCAGATTACTCAGTGCAAGCACAACCATGGTTGACAATCCCATACCAAGACCGTTGATTGCGGAGGTAGTTACCGCTAAAGTAGGACACATCCCAAGCATTAACACGAAAGTAGGATTTTCTTTTACGATACCGTTATACAGTCGTTCCATACACTGTTTCATAACGTCCCTCCTTCCTGCAAAAGCGCATAGCACTCATATGCGGCGTTAACACCGCCGGTAATTGCCTCGGAAGTTACGGTAGCACCGGAAATTGCATCAATTTCATCCGGTCCCACCGCACCGGTCTTAACCACCTGAAAAGGACCTGCTTCCACATCACGAAACTGCGGCAGTAAAACACTCTCCGCGTTCATACCAAGCCCCGGTGTCTCGGCGATTTGAAGCAACGAAACACCCTTTAATGTGCCGTCTGCCGTAATTCCCACATAAAAAGAAATTTCTCCGTTATACCCCTCTTTCGTGGTAATTCCGATAACATATCCGTAAAAATTTTCCTCGGAAGCAACATCTCCCAATCCGGTGGCGGTACCGTCTGTCGTACTTTCCGCAGACGCAGGCACAGAGTATGCACGATATATCTCATCAACAACAATGTTTCCCGTAAATTTATCCGCAAGCGACTCATAAAGTGCCTGCACTTCCGCATCACTCATTGCGTCAAAAACCAAAGAAACCGTTTCCTTCCATTCTCCGTTTTCGTCCTCTTCGTAAAAAACCTCACTGCACGCCAGGGACTTTTTCTCGGCTTCATACCTTGCAATCGGTTCTTTTGTTACTTCATTTACAAATCCCAGTAACACCCCTGCCACCAATGTAATTACAAAAAGAATCAATGTATCCTTAATCATATTTTTCATACACGCTCGCCTCCTTTTCCAAAGGCTTTGGGCAACGTGATTTTTTCAATCAAGGGCACAAGGAGATTGCCAAGGATAATGGCATAAGACACACCTTCCGCCCCCGGTCCGTACAAACGGAAAATACCCGTAAGTACTCCGAGCAATATGCCATATAAATACTGTCCCTTTTTTGTGATGGGTCTGGTCGCATAATCCGTTGCCATAAAAAAGGCTCCCAGCATCAAACCACCGCCTGCCAAATGTGCAGACACATAAGAAACATCAAATCCATGACCACCTAACAGACTTATAAAAGTTACAAAACTTAACAAATACATCGCAGGTATTTTTAAATCAATCACACCTCTTGCAATCAGGAAACATGCACCCAAAATAACGGCAATCAAGGAAGTTTCACCGATGGTACCTCCGGTTCTTCCGATTACCATATCAATAATATTTACACTTCCGCCGGCCTTCATCACAGCAAGCGGAGTCGCTCCCGTATATGCATCACACTGAAAATCCGTCATATAACGGGCAAAGGATATCATCAGAAAACATCTTGCGCCCAGCGCCGGATTCATAAAATTCTGACCCAATCCGCCAAACAGCATCTTCACCACTACAATCGCAAAAACGGCACCGGTTATCGCCATCCACAAAGGAAAATGCGGAGGCAAATTTAACGCCAGTAACAATCCTGTTACCACTGCACTCATATCTTTTATGGTGGAAGGCTTTTTACAAATTTTACAAAACAGATGTTCTGCGAAAACAGCCGAAAATACCGTAACAATGATTAAAACAGCCGCATACCATCCAAAATTCCACACACCAAACAAGGTCGCAGGCATCAGGGCAATCACTACGGATAACATAATATTATCGGTACTGTCCTTATCCCTGATATGAGGATTTGAGGATACTTCCATTTTCTCTTTCATGCCCTTTCCTCCTACTTTTTCTTTCTGTCGGCAAGAATCATTCGTCTCATAGACTTAATGGATTGTGTCAAATGGCGTTTTGCCGGACAAATATAACTGCAACAGCCGCACTCGCAACACTCCATACCATTTAACGCTTCAAAGGCTTCCTTCTCTCCCCTGTCAGCCAACACTGCCAGGCGGCTGGGGACAACCCTGCCCGGACAAACCTCCACACAACGTCCGCAATTGATACATGCGGTCTGTTTCGCACAAGAAACCTCATCTTTGCTTAAACATAATAATGCAGATGATGTCTTCGTCACGGGCACATTCACATCAAACAATGCAAATCCCATCATCGGACCACCGGATACAATTTTCTCCGGTTCTTTCACAAAACCGCCGGCTTCTTCAATCAACTCAGCATAAGAAGTACCGATTTTGACCATAAAATTGCGGGGCTCCTTAATGCAGTCACCGGTTACGGTAACAATGCGTTGCATCACCGGTTTTCCTTCTTTTACAGCATTATAAACAGACACTACCGTATCTACATTATGCACAATACATCCCACGTCCGCCGGAAGCATGGAAGAATTAATTGCCCTGCCGGTAACCGCATAAATCAAATGCCTTTCAGACCCTTGCGGATATTTGGTATGTAACGTCGTAACGGAAATTCGGTCATCCGTTCTTGTCAAATTTCTTAATTTTTGAATACAATCTTTTTTATTGTCTTCTACCGCAAGAATTCCTCTTGCCTTGTCAAACAGGCGAAGCATTATACGCAATCCTTCCACCAGTTTTTCCGGTTCTTCCATCATTCGCCGGTAATCGCTGGTCAAATACGGCTCACACTCCGCACAATTAATAATTACAAAATCAATCTCATCCGGGTCTTTGGGCGCCAACTTCACATGTGTCGGAAATCCGGCTCCTCCCATACCTACAACGCCGGCCTCCTGAATTAATTTTAAAATATCTTCTTTTAAAAGTAATTCCACCGGTTTGGGCTGTTGAAAAATCACTTCTTTGTATTCGCCGTCATTTTCTACCACAATCGACATAACGCCGTCTCCCGTTACGACGCGACAGGTTTCCACGGCTTTTACCGTGCCGGAAACCGTAGCATAAACCGGTGCGGATACATACCCGTCTGCCTCTGCAATTTTCTGTCCTGCCAACACGTAATCACCTTTTTTGACAATGGGTTTGGCGGGTGCTCCGATATGCTGGGATAACGGGTAAACCATATCTCCTTTGGGTAAATATTCCTTAATCGGTTTGTCCTTGGAAAGTTCCTTTCCGTCATACGGATGAACTCCTCCGGTAAATGTAAACTTAACCATAACCGCTCCTCTCTCACGAAACAGCAATTTCTCCTATTTTTCGACAATTCTTCTTATATATAAATGTACTATATTTCGCAAAAAAATACTACTTTATTTTAAGATTTCGTGGTATAATGGTAGCGAACTTATTTTATAAAAATGTTACTCAGTTTTTACTTTGTAACAGCCTTTTTATAAAAGCAAACGAATTGTATTGTAAGGGTGATAAAATATGAAAACGATTGTAAAAGATCTCGGCAACAAAAAACCGAATTATCCGATTGAAAATCTTGCAAAACCGGAAGAAATTCTGTTTCTTGATATTGAAACCACCGGTTTTACCGCGCAGAACTCCAATCTTTATTTGATTGGATGCGCTTACTATAAGGAGAATGAATGGCATACCATCCAATGGCTTGCCGAAAATTATGATGAAGAAACCGTTGTTTTACAGGCATTTTTAGAATTTTGCCTGGGATATACCTTCCTCATTCATTTTAACGGCAACCGCTTTGATATCCCTTATTTACAGCAGAAATGCAATATGTACAACATTCCTTTTATGTTTGATGTTTATAAGGGTGTGGATTTATATAAGCGTATCAAACCCTACAAAAGTTTCTTAAAATTAAACGATTTGAAGCAAAAGACGTTGGAACAGTTTCTCGGGCTTGAACGTGAGGATAAGTTCTCCGGCGGCGAATTAATCAATTATTATCATGATTATGTCTGTTCACACAGCGAAGAACTGATGAATGCCATTTTATTACATAATCAGGAAGATGTAGAAGGTATGTTGGATTTAACCGCCATTCTTGCCTTTAGTGATTTGTTTAATCTGCCGTTGCGTGTTATGAAGGTACAGGCAAATTACTACAATGATTATGAAAATAAAAAGCGTCAGGAGCTTGTACTTAACTTACGTTTTATGACTCCGCTTCCGGTTCCCGTATCTTATGCAGCTATGGGGTGCTATTTTACCGGAAACGAGATTAACGGCATTATCAAAGTGCCTCTTTATGAAGAAGAAATGAAATATTTTTACTCTAACTACAGAGATTACTACTATCTCCCCGAAGAAGACATTGCCATTCATAAATCAGTGGCAAGTTTTGTAGACAAAGAACACCGCGAGCAGGCAACCGCAGCAAACTGTTACACCAGAAAACAGGCCTCATATCTGCCTCAGTGGGAAATGCTGTTCACACCGTTTTATAAGAGAGGTTATCGTGAACGCGATATGTTCTTTGAATTAACCGATGAATTTAAAACAAGTCGTGCCTCTTTTAATCAGTACGCAGAGCATATTTTACAGACCATGTTAATGTCTGATTTTGTATAGCAACTATTAAACACAATCCGGCCCCTGGCAACTTGCTTGGGGCCTTTTTTTGACTTACATTTATCCCGAAAAATTACTTATAAAATTGAAAAAGCACTTTCGGCAAATCTAAACCGAAAGTGCTTTATTTTTAATTTTGCGGCTTGATAAAAAAGAACGATGCCTTTCTCTCATACCCTACTTCTTTGTAATTCATCATCTGCTCCGTACTGCCCAAAAAAAGCATTCCGCCGGGTGCCAATGATTGATAATATTTACGGAAGATATCTTCCTTTGCTTCCTCCGTAAAATAGATGAGTACATTTCTGCAAACAATCAAATTTACATTGGTCGGATAAGGGTCTCTTAAAAGGTTATGCTCCCTAAATTCTACTCTTGACTTGATTTCATCCGAAATACGATAAGAAGAACCAACCTTTGTAAAATACTTTGCTTTTAAATCAGCAGGCACACCTGCCAAACTTTTCTCCGCATAAATACCATTCTTAGCAGCCGCTAATACCTGCTTATCAATATCCGTTGCCAAAATCTTAATCTTGGACAAAGGGACATGTCTGGACAGGGCCATTACCAACGAATAGGGTTCATCACCCGTAGAGCACGCAGCGCTCCAAATTGTCAACTGCTGTCCGAACGTTTGAATCAACTGCGGAAAAACATCTTTATCAAGAATCTGCCACTGGTCCGGATTACGATAAAATTCAGATACATTAATGGTTAAATAATTTACAAATTCTTCCAATAACGCTGCATCCGTTTTAAGTTTTCCAAGAAAGGCTTCGTATCCATCCAGATTATGTCTGCCAATCAAGGTGTCGATTCTTCGCTTCATCTGCTTCTCTTTGTAGCAGTTCAAATCAATCTTGGTCAGTGCCAGCACCTGTTTCTTGAAATACTCGTAATCATATACCATATCCGAACAATTCCTTACTCTTATTCTTCTGCGGGTGCTTCTTCTGCAACAGCCTCTTCTGCAATTTCGTCATCAGGAAGAAGTGCTTTTACACTCAAACTGATTTTCTGGCTCTCTGCATTGAAATCAACAACCTTTGCTGTTACTTCATCGCCAATCTTTAATGCATCTGCAGGCTTTTCAATGTGTTCCTTGGAAATCTGAGATACATGGAGAAGCGCATCTACACCGGCTTCCAATTCAATGAATGCACCGAATTCGGTCATTCTTGCAACCTTACCGGTTACTGTATTACCAACTGCATATTTCTCTGCAGCAGCCTTCCAGGGATTTGCATCATCAAACTTTGTGCTTAAAGCAATCTTGGTTCCGTTGATTTCTTTAATCATTACATTCACTACATCGCCGGTTTTGAATAACTTCTTGGGATGTTCAATTCTTCCCCAACTCATTTCAGAGATGTGAAGCAATCCGTCTACACCACCCAAATCAATAAATGCACCAAAGTCTGTTACATTCTTAACAGTACCTTCAACAACATCGCCTTCTTTTACCTTAGCAAGAAGTTCTTCCTGTGCCTTTGCTTTTTCAGCAACAATCAGTTGCTTACGGTCACCAATATATCTTCTCTTCTTAGGATTATATTCTGTTACAACAAACTGGATTTCCTGATCTGCATACTTGCTTAAATCTTTCTCGTATACGTCTGATACAAGACTTGCAGGAATAAAAATTCTTACTTCGTCAACAACAACTGATAAACCACCGTTTAAAAGTTGAGCAACCTTAGCGGTAAGTACTTCCTGATTGTTAAATGCTTCTTCAATTCTCTTGCTACCCCTGTCAGCAACCAGTCTCTTGTATGTAAGAGCAACCTGTCCGTCACCATCGTTAACCTTAACGACTTTGACATCAAGCTTGTCCCCCACCTTAACTGCTTCTGTCAAATCGATTGTTGAATCATTGGTATATTCAGACTTGGGTAAAATACCGTCGGACTTGTAGCCGATGTTGAGAATAATCTCATCGGGCTTAACGTCGATAACCGTACCTTCAACTACCTCTCCTGTATGAATAGTTTTTAATGATTCTTCAAGCATTTGTTCAAAAGTTAATTCTGACATAATTTTGAACCTCCTCAATAATTTTATTTGGGGTTGATGCCCCTGCTGTAATTCCCACTAGTTCCACAGATTTAGGTAAGTCTAAATGCAAGTCCTCCAGTGTCTGAATAAAGTGAGTATTCTCACACTCCTTCGCACATATTTCATATAACTTACGTGAATTCGAACTATGAGCCCCACCAATGACAATCATTACGTCAGCTTCACCCGCAATTTCACGGGCTTCTTTCTGTCGTACTTCTGTCGCATTGCAAATAGTATTCGCAATACTAATATCATACCCTTTTTTTGTAAAAATTTCAACTAATTCTTGAAATTTCCTATAATTAAATGTCGTTTGTGAGACAATGCATACTTTTTTATCACTTTCAATTGTAATTTTTTCCGCCTGTTCATGAGATTCCACCACAATTGCGGGCGTAGAAGCCCATCCTCTGATCCCCTCTACTTCCGGATGTCCTTCATTGCCGATAATGATGATTTGCTTTCCCTCCGCACTCTCTTTCTCCACAATGGAATGAATTCTTTTTACGAAAGGACAGGTAGCATCTTCATACTCCAAACCGTTTTCCTCAATAATGCGATAAACAGCCTTGGCAACACCGTGCGAACGGATAATAACGGTCCCTTCGGTTAAGTTCCGCAGTTCGTCCTCATTTTCTATAACCGCTACACCTTTGCTTGCCAAATCTTTTACCACTTCTTCGTTATGGATAATCGGTCCGTACGTATATATTTTTTTGCCGGTTTCAATCTGTTCGTAAACTTTGTCCACCGCACGCTTTACTCCAAAGCAAAAGCCTGCGGTTTTTGCCAGTTTTACCTCCATTTTTCATTCCTCTTTTACTTCTTTTTTTCTATGGATACTCTCCATATGGTTTCATCCGCAATTACAATTCCGACTGTTCCGACAGCCTCTATTGTTTTGAACGGATTAACGCAACAATAGCGTTCTTCACTTCTTCAATTCCCATATCGGAAGTGTCAAGAAATACAGCATCTTCTGCCTGCTTTAAGGGCGCAATTTCACGGTTCATGTCCCTTTCATCGCGTTCCGCAATATCTTTCTCGATTTCCTTCAGGTCACAGTCCAATCCCTTGGCAACCAACTCATTGTATCTTCGCTTTGCTCTTACTTCAATGCTTGCGGTTAAATAAATTTTCACCTGTGCATTCGGTAAAATATTGGTTCCGATGTCACGACCGTCCATAATCACGTCATTGTCCGCGGCAAGATCACGTTGCAAATCAAGAAGTTGTGCTCTCACATCAGGATTGGTGGAACTTGCGGATGCCATATTTCCAACTTCTTCGGTCCGAATATACGGATTCACGTCCTCACCGTTCAAAAGCACTACCTGCTTGCCGTCCACATATTGAATGGAAACTTTTGCTTCCCGGCATTTTCCCGAGATTTTCGCACTTTCATCGGCTTTGATTCCGTTACGGATTAAATACAACGCTATGGCACGATACATTGCCCCCGTATCCACATATATAAAATTCATCTGTGCCGCCACGCTCTTGGCGATGGTACTTTTTCCCGCTCCCGCAGGTCCGTCAATCGCTACATTAAACGCCATCTTTTCATCCCCCTGTTATAAATTTGCTTTTGCATAAAAATCTCTGATTTCCTGTTCAACATCCGAAGAAATGCTTTGCACAATTTCTGCGTTTGGCTTCGCCGTGTAATAGCCCTGAATCAAATCGACACCAAGCAAAATAACCGTTTCCATTTCCTTGGATGTTTCAATTCCTTCTGCCAACGCCTTAAAATTATTTTCATGAGCAAAACTGATGATACTTTTTACAAAATGCTGTTTTTGCATGTTATTATCAATACCGCTTAAAAGCATACGGTCAATCTTAACATAATTCGGCGCATATCTTAACAAATTAATAATGTTGGAATAGCCTGTACCGTAATCATCAACCGCCGTTTCCACTCCGATGGTGTGGAAGATTTCTTTCATACGCTCCAATGCCTTATCATCTGCTTCCGACTGCTCCGTTAATTCCACAACAACCGAAGAGCTGAATTTGCTCAATTTCATTGCCAAATGTTCAGCGTCTGCTCCTTCCAACTGATTTCCCGGAATACTGTTGATAAATACTTTTTTACCTTCAAATAAGGGTCTGTTATTTTCAATACAATGGATTACATTATAAAAAGTTGCTTTTTCAACATCATAAAGCCTTCCAAGATGCTCTGCATACTTAATAACCTGCAGTGGCGATACCCTGGGTTCCACACTGGTACGCATCAGGGCTTCATACGCATATATGCTGCCATCCTTTGCATTTACAATAGGTTGGAAATGATAGGTAAACAGGTTATGATCCAAAATATTGCCTACCGTTTTGGCTTCATTCAATTCTTCTTCCGAAAGTTTTTTACCGATACGCACTTGTAATGCCTTGGCCTTATTACCGTTTTTACGGCTTACGGCAGCATTAACCAGTTTCTCCAAATCAGGCCAGTTTGCCACATAGCCCGTCTTGGCCCCCGCATTGATTTCTATTGTTGCCACCGCATCCGGACTTGCGTTATAAGTAAACAATGCTTCCAATAATTTTTCACTGATGCGACGCGTCATATCGGAATTATCCTTCGGAGAAATCTGTGCCACAATGAATTCATCATTGCCCAACCGGCAACACATTGCACCTTCACCGGATGTTTCTTTTAACATTCTTGCCAGTTCGACTAATATCCTGTCACCTGCATCACGTCCTTTTTGCGCATTGATTTCACCAATATCACAAACATCTATGGCCAATACACCCACATATTGGTGGGTAGACTTTACACGTTCAATCATCGGTTTCGCATGTTTTACAAAACCATTGTAATCAAAGAGTCCCGTTAAGGAATCCGTTATTTTCTGTTCTTCAATAATCTGATTTTGTGCACGGAGCGCAGCAATTCTGCGGTAATATTCCAATCCAAGCATAACATTACGAAGCCACATATAATAGTTTTCTCCGTAACTCTTTGCTTCATTCCCGTAACTGATTGCCGCATAACCAAAGCAAATATCTTCAAAATGCAAAGGAGTAAAAATGTATGCTTTCGGCACCTCACTGTCTTTGTACATATGAGGCAGCATTTCCTTCGCATCAAATATTTCCGTAAAATTCAACTGGTCTTCTCCTTTTCCGGAAGGACCGCATTTTAATACCGGAATAATCTGTTCTGCATAACCGGTTTTTATCAAATTGCTTTCATCATTTTTGGTATTATCCCAGGATGCATTCAAACAGATATGAAAACTGTCAAATTCACGAATCTGGTATGTATACGTCTGAATGGTATCCATCAAACCGCGGAAATTATTTCTGGATAACATATCCTCCAACAGATAATCCACATTGGTATGCAATATACCTTTGGTTGCATAAATCGGCCACACCGCACGCACCGGTGCCACCGGAATCACACTGTCGTTACTGCAACCGCAACTGCTTCCTACAAAAAATTTATAATTTGGTTTAAATTCCGGTAATTCTTTCCCGTTCAACATTGCAGCGATATAATCCGCTGCATAAATACCGAATTCCTGCGACGGAAGATAAATGGATGTAATCGGCTGCGGACTGGTTCTTCCTTCTTCCGTACAACCATAACCGGTCACCGCCACATCTTCCGGAATGCGATATCCTTTTTGGGTCAGACCGTCTGCTACTCCGATTGCCATATAGTCATTGGCACAGGCAATGGCTCTTGGAAGTTTACCACGCTTTTCCAAAAGATGCTGTACCGCTTTGACTCCGCTGTCATACCAATAATCGCCGTACATTACATAATCATCCTCAATGGGAAGATTATGGGCACACATACAGTCAACATACGCCCGTAGTCGCTCCGTAGAATGCGAATGCCACTTTGTACCTGTCAAAAATGCGATGTCTTGAATACCGTGTTCTTCTATCAAATGCGACACCAGTTGCACAATCGGTTCGTAATGATTCATTCGGATGGTAGGGAAATTCATACTTTCCTTATCAACACACAGTACGACACCTTTATAGGATGCTTTCAACTTTTTCTCAATGTTATACAGTACACCGGGTGTTTGGATGGTATCGCCCATAATCACCACCGCGTCAAAAGAATCAAACTGAATCAATTTAAAAATATTGGATTCACCGATTTCACGCGGTTTGGATTCCTGAATTTTATGATACATGGCAAAAACACAGACATCATAATCGTACGAAAAAGCCTGCTCCATAAATCCCGTCATAAAATTTTTCTGGTTGTCTTCTCCCGGTTGCCCCAACAATAAGGCAATACGTTTTCTTTTCTTCATTGTAAAAACACCCCTAAACGTAGTATCGCTTCCGCTCTTTTGTATAGTCACGCATTACAACTTCTGTCATTTATCGTTTATACATTTGAAATTACTCTGCACAATCTCCGGCCAAATAACCGGTAGACCAGGCAATTTGTAAATTATAACCACCCGTGTGCGCATCCAAATTCAACAATTCACCTGCTGCATATAAGTTTTTGATTCTTTTACACTCCATCGTGGAAGGATTGATTTCTTTTAAATCAATTCCGCCTGCTGTGATGATTGCTTCTGCAAAACCTCTGGTTCCGATGACCGTAAGTTTCAACTCCCGGGTCGTGCGCACCAAACTTTCACGTTCTTCCCTTGTAATCGAATGTGCCGGTTTGCTTTCCTCTACACCGGCCAATTCCGGCATCAGTGTCGCCAGACTGGAAGGATAAAGGGAAGTTAAAATATTCTTTAACTGTTTGTTATGTCCCTCTTCAAACTCTTTTAGGAATCGCTTGTCCAACTGTTCTTCCGTCAGAGCCGGCTTAAGATTTATAGTTAACATAACATTATCACTGTTCTTCTTTTGGGCGAGCACACTACTGGCAGTCAGAATCAACGGTCCGCTGACTCCGAAATGTGTAAAAAGCAATTCTCCCATTTGCGAAAAAACTTTTTTTCCGTCCACATACAGCGTAGCAGTTACATTTTTTAATGCCAGCCCCTGCAAACGGCTGCACCAGTGTTCCTTTACCTCAAAAGGAACCAGAGACGGTTTACATTCCGTAATATTAAGACCCAGGTCCCCGGCAAACTTATGTCCGTCCCCCATAGAACCGGTGGAAGGATACGATAAACCGCCGGTAGCAAGAATAACGCTGTCATAATAAACTGCCTTACCGTCAGCCGTTTTTACACCGATGACCTTTTGCTCATATTTATTTTTCTTTTTCTTCTCGCTTGCTTTTATACTTTCATTCTGAGATTCCGTCTCACAGTTTCCGTCATTCGATAAAAACTCCAAACCCGTTTCTCTGTATTCTTCCGTCAACAGCGCTTTTACCGGCATATTATAGCAAATCTCGCATCCTAATTCTTCGATACGTTTCCGGAATGCTTTGATTACATCCGAAGAATGGTCAGACACCGGAAATACACGATTTCCGCGCTCCGTTTTCAGCGGACATCCGAGTTTTTCCAGTAACTCCATTACGCGGTTATTATCAAAACCATAAAACGCACTGTAAAAGAATTTCGCATTTCCCGTAATATGTTCAAAAAATGTTTCCGCATCACATGCATTGGTTACATTACAACGTCCTTTTCCTGTTATGTAAACCTTTTTTCCTAATTTTTCATTTTTCTCATATATCGTTACCTGATGTCCCCGCTCCGCAGCCCTGATTGCTGCCATCATTCCTGCGGCTCCACCGCCGATCACTGCAATTTTACTCATTTTAACCTCAAATACTGCGATGAAACGATATGACATTATGTAAACTTTTTATCACTCGTTATCATGTCTAATAATCGGATCATCCCCGATAAAATCAATCTCATCATTCAAATATACCTGATAGGTATTCCATGTCTGCTCTAACGTCTTCAAATGCTTCTGAATTTCCTTCGGTTTCTTCAGACACATAGCCGTCAGTAATGCATTGATTAAACTCATGGGTGCAACCATAGAGTCTATAAACGTAGATGAATCCGTTGCCGCAAACAAATTACAGGTAGAATACATTTTCATGGGTGAATGCTCATTATCCGTGATGGCAATTACCGTTGCCTTACGATCATTTGCAAACTCCATGGCTTTTAAAGTACGCATGGAATATCGCGGAAATCCGATGCCGATAAATACATCATCTTTGCCGATTCGAATCATCTGTTCAAAAAATTCCGTAGTACTGCTGGTCGTAAGAAGTGTTACATTTCCACGAATCATTTGCAGATAAAAAGACAGAAAATGTGCTACCGGCTCACTGTTTCTAAGTCCCATGACATAGATATTCTTCGCAGATAAAATCATATCTGCCGCTGTATTAAACGATGTGACATCCGTACGTTCAATCGTATCATTAATTTTTTGCATATCGGATATCATTACGCTTTGAATTAATTCCGACTCTGAAGACTTGGAGGAGATATTGACGCCCCGCTCAGTATGTTCCATTTGCTCCTGAAACCAACTCTCCAATGCTTTATGAAATTCCGGAAAACCCTCATACCCCAATGCTGCCGCAAAACGAACCACTGTCGATTCACTCACTCCGGTCTCTTTGGCAATCGTTGCCGCAGTCATAAATACAGCCTGTCCGGTATTTTGCGCAATGTATTCCGCAATGGCTCTGTATCCCTTACTTCTTTTGTATCTTGCTTCAAGAATTCGGTCCATTACATTGTTTTCCATTTCTGCTGTCGCTCCCTTTTACGCATCCTCTTCTGCCGGAAAAATTTTATTTTTTATTCCCTACTGATTACTTCCGATTGCTATTTTATGTATACAATATCCACAATTATACATTATAAAAAGTATACCATAGTTTGCCAAAATAAAAAAGGTATATCTCTAAAACAATCATATGAAAAACAATAACAATCATACAAGAAATTTATTCTGCATCACCGCATAAAGAAAACCCTCTTACAAAAGAGAATTTCTTTTGTAAAAGGGTTCTTGTTTAAAACAAATTATACAGGGTATGCACCGTTCTTGGTGTCAGCCTGAGCAAGGTCAACCTTCTCCTGCTGTGCAAGACGATACTTAAAGAAGTCAACAGCAACCTGAGGGAATAAAGCGTATGATAATACGTCTTCATCCTGCTGTTTCCATTCCTTCATTTCTGCTTCAATCTTATCTAATTCGTTAGGAAGCAAATCTGCGGGACGGCAGGTGATGATTTCTTCACCGGGGATAACCTTATCCTGAACTTCCTTATTGAAAGGCTTAACGGTCTGACCGTATTCACCGCGAAGAACAGCCTTGGTTTCCTTGGTAGCCATCTTATATCTTTCACCCATAAGTACGTTGAATACAGCCTGTGTACCAACAATCTGTGATGAAGGTGTAACCAAAGGAGGCTCACCTAAATCCTTACGTACTTCAGGGATTTCTCTTAATACATCATAGTACTTATCTTCTGCATTCTGCTCTTTTAACTGGCTAACCATGTTAGAAAGCATACCGCCGGGCACCTGATATAACAATGTCTTAATATCAACACCCATAACCTTAGGATTAAGGAGACCGTTTGCAAGGCACTCATCTCTGTAAGGTCTGAAGTAATCAGCGATTTCTGCAAGAAGGTTCTGATCGTAACCTGTATCGAAGGGTGTTCCCTTGAAGGTTTCAACCATAACTTCGGTAGCAGGCTGTGATGTACCTAATGCAAGAGGTGACATAGCACAGTCGATTACATCTACACCGGCTTCTACAGCCTTTAAGTATGTCATACTACCAACACCTGAGGTATAGTGTGTATGTAACTGAATGGGAAGGTTGGTAGCGCTCTTCATAGCCTTAACAAGTTCTTCTGCCTTGTAAGGAACCAAAAGACCTGCCATATCCTTGATACAGATGGAATCTGCACCCATATTTTCAATATCTTTCGCCATCTTCATCCAGTAATCCAATGTGTATGCATCACCTAATGTATAAGAAAGAGCAATCTGTGCATGACCGCGGCCTTCCTGCTGTTTTGCTTTATTTGTAGCATCTACGGCAGCCTGAAGGTTTCTTAAGTCATTCAAACAGTCGAAAATTCTGATGATATCAATACCGTTAGAGATAGACTTCTGTACGAACTGATCTACCACGTCATCGGCATAGTGACGGTAACCTAAGATATTCTGACCTCTGAAAAGCATCTGAAGCTTTGTATTCTTAAATCCGTCTCGTAATTTACGAAGTCTCTCCCAAGGATCTTCTTTTAAGAATCTAAGAGAGGCATCGAATGTTGCACCACCCCAGCATTCTACGGAATGGTATCCAACTTTGTCCATCTTATCAACGATGGGTAACATGAATTCAGTCGGCATTCTGGTTGCAAGCAAAGACTGATGTGCATCACGCAGAACGGTTTCTGTAATTCCAATGGGTTTTTTAACCACTTTATTTTCAGCGTTATCCATTATTTTTTCCTCCTGATTTATTAAATAAAATGCATTACATGACTCCGAAAATAGCCATAAATGTACCGGCTGCTACCGCAGTACCGATAACACCTGCAACGTTGGGTCCCATAGCGTGCATCAATAAGAAGTTTGTAGGATCTTCTTCTGCACCAACCTTCTGGGAAACGCGGGCTGCCATAGGAACCGCAGATACACCTGCTGAACCGATAAGGGGATTAACCTTACCCTTGGTTGCCCAACACATAATTTTACCGAATACAACACCGGCCGCCGTACCGAAGCAGAATGCAACAAGACCTAAAACTACGATACAGATGGTATCCCATTTTAAGAATGCTTCCGCACTTGTGGTTGCACCAACAGATGTACCAAGTAAAATTACAACAATGTACATTAAAGCATTGGATGCTGTTTCTGTTAACTGTCTAACTACGCCTGATTCACGGAATAAGTTACCTAACATCAACATACCGATAAGTGGTGCTGTAGTAGGAAGAATCAAACATACAACAATTGTAACAACGATAGGGAAAAGAATCTTTTCAAGTTTGGATACAGGACGAAGCTGTTCCATCTTGATTGCTCTTTCCTTCTTTGTTGTTAAAAGTTTCATAATAGGCGGCTGAATAATAGGTACCAATGACATATAAGAATATGCCGCAACCGCAATAGGTCCGAGTAATGCAGTCTGTCCAAGCTTACCTGCAAGGAAAATGGAGGTCGGTCCGTCTGCACCACCGATGATAGAGATTGCCGCAGCAGCCTTATCATTAAAGTCTACAAAGCCTGTCTCATTAAACAACAATGCACCGAAATATGCAGCGAAAATACCAAACTGTGCCGCTGCACCGAGCAAAAAGCTCTTAGGATTGGCAATCAAGGGACCGAAGTCGGTCATTGCACCTACACCCATGAAAATGAGGGAAGGTAAAATTGCCCATTCATCCAATAAGTAAAAGTAATAGAGTAATCCACCCGCATGTCCGTCTTCGCCGATGGGTGCCATAATATCAGGATAGATATTAACTAACAACATACCAAAAGCGATGGGAAGTAACAGTAACGGTTCGTATTCTTTCTTAATTGCAAGGTATAAAAATACACATGCAACCGCAATCATAACATAGTTTCCAATCGTCAGATTAAAGAAAGCTGTCTGTTCAAGCAGATTACCCAGCGTATTAATAATATAATCCATCTTTTAGAAACCTCCTGTAAATTTTCAACCTAAAAATGATTAGTTCAATGTAGCGAGAACTGCGCCTGCTTCTACAGGATCACCTACAGCAACATCAATGCTTGCTACTGTACCATCTTCGGGAGCAACAACAGGGATTTCCATCTTCATAGCTTCAAGAATAACAACAGCGTCACCCTTCTTTACAGCCTGTCCGACTTTAGCTTCAATCTTAAAGATCTTACCTGCTGCACCTGCTTCCACTTTAATGCTGCCTGCACCACCTGCTGCAGGAGCAGCTGCGGGAGCCGCTGCAACAACGGGAGCTGCCTTCTTAACTACGGGAGCCGCAACGGGAGCTACACCACTGCCTGCACCTTCTTCTACAACAACGTCATATACGTTTCCATTAACGGTAATTGTATAATTTTTCATCTTTTATTTCCTCCTAATTAAGCGTGCTTTTCCAACTTCTTTTATTTGACTTCTTAATACTTCTAACCACAAAACCGTCTGTTGAAGAGTTTCCTTCGTATGCGGCAATTGCGGCACTGATAACAGCTACCAGTTCCAAATCATCAGCAAGTTCGGTTTCTTCTTTCTCAATAATCTGTGCAATGGTATTGTCTACTGCATCACCTTTTGCTTTGGCAGCCTTCTTTGCGACCTTGTTTTCTTTTCTCTTTGCTGCTGCTTTTTCAAACTTGGAAATCAATGAGAAGCTTGAAATAATCAACATAATAAGAACTAAAATTGCAAATACGGTTCCCATACCAAGAAGCGTATTTAACGCTGCCTTTTCCATATTTTCACCAAAGGTGTAAATAGGGTTAAAAGATACGCTTGTAATATACATATCTTTATCATATAAAACAACCATTTCAACGTTTCTTACATCCGTTACCAAAGTAGCAGTTACGGTAAAACCGTCTTCTGCAGGCGCATATACAAAACCATCTACGAGACCGGTAGGTGTACCGTTCTCTTCTTCTGATTTAAGGTAAGAAGAAATAGCACTTTCATATGTACCCTGCGCTTCGAATTTTAAGTTGTTTTCTTTTTTCCACTTTGTCTGCAATTCTTCCCATATATCTTTTGACAGGTTCAACTGCACTTCACGGTCCGCTTCACTGTAAGCGGCATTGGCTGTCCAATTATTTTCCGCGGAAGCGTCTGCCGGAAGTTCCACTACAATCAGGCTGATTAATGATTTTACATTATCTTCTACCTGCTGTGTCCGGGCATCATCCAAATTCACTTCCTGACTTGCACAACCGGTCAAAAGCAGCATGGAGAAAAGCACACAACAAATCAAAGTAATTATTTTTTTCATAGTTGTGTTATCCTTTCCGAATTATACTGTGCCATGCTTCTTTGCAGGACGGTCTTCTCTCTTGCTGTAAAGCATTTCAAAAGCACCGATTACATACTTTCTTGTTTCTGCAGCAGAGATAATATAATCAACATAACCTCTCTTTGCAGCACTTAATGCACTGTTCTGTAATGCTGCATATTCTTTTGCTTTCGCATCAAGTACATCTGCGCCCTCTCCGTCATACATAATCTTAGCAGCAAGTTTCGCATCCATGGTACCGATTTCAGCCTTATCCCAAGCAAAAGTCACATCTGCGCCGATTGCCTTGGAGTTCATTGCAACATAAGCGCTTCCGAATGCCTTCTTGGTAATTACGTTTACCTTGGGAACGGTTGCGTTTGCAAATGCATATGTAAGTTTTGCAACTGCTTTTGCCATACCCTTTTCAGCACACTTTGTAGCCTTAAAACCTTTTACGTTGGTAAGAGAAAGCACCGGGATTGAGAATGCATCACAGAAATTAATAAATTCTGCTGCCTTTTCACATCCGCGAACAGAAAGTTCTTCTCCTAATTTCTCTGCAACCTTGCCGTCTTCTCCGTAAATTTCGCTTCTGTTTGCAACAGCACCTACGGTCATTCCGTTTAACTTCATTAAACCAACAACCATATCCTTGCCGTAATTTGCCTTAACTTCAACAAACATTCCGTCATCCGCGATATCACTTAATGCGATAACAGTATCACCTGCGCCTGCTTCTACCTGTCCGCACAAACGATTCAAATCATCTGCACATTCTGTAAATTCTGCTTCTTCTTCGTTGTTTCCGGGAAGAAGAGATACAAGTTGACGAATCTGTCCCATAATCTCTGCTTCTGAACCAACGAAGTCAACCAAACCGCTTTCTTCTGACTGGAACTGTGCAGAAGATGTATCGCATTTTCCGATTTCGTTTCCTTCCAAAGCGTTGGGAGAGTTTACAAATAATTTAGCCTTCTTTTCTTCCATAAAAGTAAAATCCGTTAAAGAAGGAATTACTGCAAGTCCGCCGCCGCATGTTCCGAAAATTGCAGTAATCTGAGGAATCACACCGCTTGCCATAGACTGCTTTAAGTAAATTTCACCGAATGCATTCAGTGCATCCGTAGCCTCCTGTAATCTCAAACCGGCTGAATCGATAAGTCCGATTACGGGTGCCCCCATCTTCATTGCCAAATCATACAGATTTGCAATTTTCTTGGCATGCATTTCACCGATGGTACCGTTAATAACGGATGCATCCTGGCTGTAAACATACACAAGACTGTCATTGATAACACCATAGCCGGTGATAACACCGTCTGAAGGAGTATCCAGCTGCTTCAAATTGAAATCAGTAGCTCTTGCACTTACAAGTGCCCCTATTTCAACGAAACTGTTTTCGTCGAGCAAAGCATTAATTCTCTGTCTCGCTTCACTTGTTGAAGTAGTACTCATTTTGTTGACCTCCATTTATGATTTTAATAAAAATTATACTATTCACGGCGGGTTCCGTTTCCCTAAAATGACAGTTTGCACAAAGTTTTTGTACGCTTCTCACTTTATCTCAACCAAAAAATCCACACACTCTAAAAGTATAACATAAGTCTGTCAAATCTTCTAGCGTATTTTGACATTTTTTTCGTTTTAAATCAAAAATTTTTCAACAATTTTACCAAACCAATACCAAAGCGTGATTTTATCTGCATTCTCATCGGTCCTTATAGGAAATTCCGCCAGAATCTCACCATTTAAAACATATCGTTCGTACCCTACGATCTGCCCCTTTTCCACCGGAGCATTTATACGCTCCGCCAATTCATATTCCGCGACAATTTCTTCATTCTGTTGCAAAAGCATACCGACTTTCTCTCTCTGTATTGTCAGACCAACCTCTTCTTTCACTCCGTCTTCCACTTTTATGGTTCCGTACTCATTGGAACCGATATATTCCTCATAAAAAAAATTCTCCGTTCCGTAATTCATCAACGTTTTTGTATCGGTCCATTTCCAACTTTTGTGCGGCGGCCATCCGCTTGCCAGCACAACGGAAACAAACGTTGCGTCTCCCTGTTTTACCGCCCCCACAAAACAATAACCTGCACCGTTTGTAAAACCGGTTTTGACCCCTATGGCACCCTCATACATATTCAAAAATGCATCCTTGTTATAAACCGTATATTGTTTCTGTCCTTTTTCCTCCGTAAAAGAATAACTTCCTGTTGAAATAATTTTACAAAAATCTTCATTTTGCAAAGCATAAGCAGTAATCAACGCCATATCATAAGCCGTACTTCCGTGCGGTTTTCCGTCCTTTGACGCATCCAACCCGTTTGGCGTAACAAAAAAAGTATTCTCGCATCCCAGTTTTGCAGCCTTTGCATTCATCATATCCGCAAAACCGTCCACGCTTCCGCCTAAATGTTCTGCAATCGCCACAGCAACATCATTGTGTGATTCCAGCATCAGTGAATACAACAAATCTCCCAGTTTATAAGTTTCGCCTTCTTTGATTCCCAGCCGCACTTTCGGTTGTCCCTGCGCATTACGCGATACGGATACATATTCATCCAGCCGGTCCGATTCCAATGCCAGAATACAGGTCATAATTTTTGTAGTGCTGGCCATCGGCATCACTTCGTACCCGTTTTCTTCATACAAAACACGCCCGGAACCGGCATCCATCAGCAGTGCCGAACGGGCATACAACTTAAGGTCTGCTTCTTCGGCAGATACTGTAACGGAAGTTTGTAACCACAATAACCATACCATAAAAAGAATCAACGTTTTTCTCAATCGCACTTTTTATACCATTTACCTTTTTACATTTGTTAATACTATATGTGTTCCGGTTTTATAAAATCACCGCATCTTTGAATCCTAAGCACATATCATCCGCCCCTTAAAATTTACAACAAAAAAGAAACCGTAAAAACGACTTTTGGCTCATTTTACGATTTCTTAATTTTGCTTTTAAATATCCAGTTTTAATTGAATTTCCTGCTCTGCCTGTACTTTGAAATCTTCCAGCAAATCCCTGCTCATTTCCGGTAAATCATCAATGGATTTCACGCCGAAACTACGCAAAAACTGCTCTGTGGTCCCAAACAAAAGGGGGCGTCCCGGTGCATCCAGGCGTCCTAACTCTTTTACAAAGCCCAACTCTACCAATCGGCTGATGCCGTGATCACTGTTCACGCCACGGATTTTTTCCACATCCAGACGTGTTACCGGTTGCTTGTATGCAATAATGGACAAAACTTCCAATAAAGCATCGGTCAGGGTCTGCTTCTTCGGTGCCGCCGCAACCTTAATCAGTTCATCATAAAAATCATCTTTGGTCCGCAACTGTACCGCATCTTCCAGTTCCACAATCTGGATACCCCGATTGCTTTCCGCATAAAATACCTGCATTTCTTCCAATATTTCTTTTACAAACTTTTCATTTTCATCCAAGGCCAATGCCAGATCCGAAATACTTACGGAGTCTCCCATGGCAAACAATACTGCCTCAATGACTGCCTGTGCTCTTTCACGTTCCACTTTTTATCACCTCAATCAGGTATCCGATACCGGTAAAATCCCTGCCAGCGGATCCTCTTTTTCTTCCTCTTTCTTCGTTTCGGATAAATCAATTACTCCGCTAAACGGCGCCTTATATGTAATATTGATTTCTCCAAACGTATCATCCTGTTCCACATCTACACTGCCGACCTTGATCAACTCCAGCACGATAAGAAACGTCACAATCACTTCCATCTTACTCTTCTGTTTCTCAAGCAACTGCCTAAAACTGCATTTACGGTTCTTCTCTATGTAATCAAAAATATAGGTCTGTTTTCGTTCCAAATCGATTTCTTCTTTTTGGATTTTGCCGAATGTACTGCGCACAGGGTCAATTTTATCTTCCTGGCGTTTCATAATACTTTGGAACAATTCATTTAAAAGTTGCAGGGTAGAATCACCTACCAGTTCCTCATAATCAATGGGTGCCTGATATTCCAACACTTCTTTAGGAATTGTAGGCTTTTTGTACAAATATTTTTCTGCTCCCATCTGCATATCTTTTAACTCATAGGACATATATTTATACATCTTGTATTCCAGTAGTTTCTGAACCAGTTCCGCACGCGGGTCTTCTTCTTCGCCGTCTTCATTCACTTCGGGCGGAAGAAGCATTTTACACTTAATATCCAAAAGCGTAGCCGCCATTACAAGAAATTCGCTCATTACATTCATATCATCCGTATGCATCTGATTGATATATTCCAGATACTGTTGGGTGATTTCCGCAATGGGAATGTCATAAATATCTACTTTATTCTTTTCAATCAAATGAAGGAGAAGGTCAAGCGGGCCTTCAAAAACCTCCAGTTTAACAGATATTGCCATAAAAGTTCTCCGTTTTCACAAATCCACTCTATTTTATCCGTTTTTATGCATCTTTGCAAGCAGGCTTTAAACGAATTACGATTAATTCTGCCGGATTAAAAATACGCATGGGCAGCGTATGGGTCCCCAGGCCGCAACTCACAATCATACATGCATCCCCCCTGCGATACAACCCTCCGTTATATCTCGGAAAAAAGCGCACTGCCGGCGATGCAATCCCTCCCACAAACGGCATACGGATAATGCCGCCGTGAACATGTCCCGCCAAAGTCAAATCCGCTCCGTAAGAAGCATATTGCTTAAAATAATCCGGATTATGTGCGAGAAGAATTTCATAACTTCCTTCATCGCTTTTTCCCAGAATATCTTCCAAATAAGAATCCTCCATATGACGCACCACAAATCTTTTATAATATTTGCGATCAATTTCCGCGCCGCGAATCCGGATATTATACGCTTCCAAATATACGGTTTTATTTCGCAGGAATACAATACCTTTTTCCATCAGCGGCCGACTGTATTCATCATACATGGCATCGTATTTTTCCCGGTACAAATCAGCACGATACTCGTGATTTCCCATACCGTGATACACGGTATAATCTGCTGCCAACGCCTGCATAAATTCCTTCGCCGTACCATTCTCTTCCCCGGGGCTTGCCACAATCATATCACCGCCCACCAGTACTACATCCGGCTCAACTGTTTTTATTGCATGTAATAATTTTTCATTCTTTTTTCCGTAACTCTTATCATGTAAATCACTCAAAAAGACGAATGTGCCCTCTTTCGCGACTTTATCAGATGTAAAAATATATTCCCGCACCACAAAACGGTTCATATCCCGAATATTCACAATGAAAAAAAACAAAGCAATCGCAATTCCGATTCCCAATATGATATATTCCATACCTTCTCCATCCAAACTTGCAACGATACAATTTTTCATTGATATGTACATACAATTCCGGCACATATCACTTACTTTTACATAAAATCAGGTATTGCCCGTTATTTCCTTCATTCATAACAGACCATACCTGATTATTTTAGCATATCTTATCCGATTACAAAAGATATTTTATAAAAACCTTACCATAAAAGTCCCAAACGCTTGCTTTTTCAACATCTGCCAGAGACACAATTTCCACACTGCCCAATTCTTTACCGTTACAGGTATATGAGATTTCTCCCACCTTTTGTCCCATTTGCACCGGAGCTTCAAGTTCTTCTTTTACCATAATTTTACGTTCTAC
>X409_Impala__coassemble_388_pt1 | contig 28956 bp, 20 predicted proteins | sample X409_Impala__metabat2_low_PE_002 | metagenome-assembled genome bin X409_Impala
CTGTTGAATTTTTCCCTTTTTTATGATATTCTGTGACTAATATGTAAAGGGGTGTTATCATATGAATTTATTAGAATCCGGTGAAATGTATCTGGAAACCATTTATACATTATCCAAGCGCAGCGACTTTGTACGCTCCATTGACATCTGCGAAGAAATGGGGTTCTCAAAGCCCAGTGTCAGCCGTGCCATGAAACTGTTAAAAAATGACGGTTACATTGAAATGGAAAATAACGGTCGTATCACTTTGACCGAAAAAGGCTTACATATAGCCACTAAAATTTACAACCGCCATACATTGCTGACAGAGTTTTTCATTAAACTCGGCATCAGCGAACAGACCGCTATGGATGATGCCTGTAAAATCGAGCATGTCATCAGTGATGAATCCATGGAGGCGATTCAGAAGTTTGTACGGGAATAATTTTTTCTTTATCATAAAAACGTGGGATAACTTGGCATCTTCATAAAAATGAATATAAAAATTTAAGGGCAATTCAGCATCTCTGAATTGCCCTTTGTTTATTGTTTCATTTCTTTGATTATATATTTAGCATATCTTTGGCTTTACACGGTTAACGCACCTGTACGCTGGTTGCACTCACGGAATTCGTGGTAGACACAATCAGACCGATATCCGATACTGTTTTCCCGCTCTCAATGGTTCCGTTAAAAGATTCCGGCGTAATAATTAACTTATTGCCTTCTACCTTACCTGCAGCACACCAAATCTGGTCGATGTTCGCACTCTGTGCCAAATCAATCTCAACAGTCCAACCCGTTACGGAAGAATCGCCTTTGTTCTCAATACTGATGTTTAACTGGGTACAATATTTACCGCCGCTTTCCCAAGCGTTGGCTGCCGTTACGGTAGCATACAGGTTATTGCCGCTTCCACTGCCGGAAGGGAGTGTTGCCTGTTGGTTGTTTCCGCCATTATTGGCATTATTGTTTGCATTCTGATTATTATTCTGATTATTTGTGTTATTATCTGCCGTATTATTGGAATTACCGCCGTTTCCTGATGTGACAGGCGACTGTCCGTTTAACAGGCCGGCACCCTGGTCGGAATGTTCATTCAATACGCCCACTAACCATTTGCCGGATTCGGACAGTTCGTCGTAAGTCCAGCCTGACTTCTTTTGACATCCGCTTGAAATCAGGGAAGAAGACTCTGCCTTATTGGATAAATTCCATGCAACAAAACCGACATCATACTGATCCAATAAATCAATCCACACATTGGCCTGCTCGATATTATTATGTCCGTTCCCGGATGCATCACAAATACTGAATTCCGAAATAATCACGGGAAGTCCTTTGTTAATTGCGGTGGTCATACGGTTTCGTATATCATCACGATGGGTTTCCGCATAAAAATGCACTGCATACACAATATTATCATATTCCGTAATCGGGTCATTTGCCGCATCATCCACAAACTGACACCAGTTGGGTGTTCCTACAATAATAATCGCGTTCGGATCGTTAGCACGAATCACGGGGATTACTTCCAAAGCATAACTTTTTACCTGGCTCCAACTTGTGCCGCCGTTGGGTTCATTACAGATTTCATATATTACATTGTCCTGATCTTTGAATTCTTTAGACATTTCATCAAAGAACGCAATAGACTCACTTTTATACTTGTTTGGATCCAAATCATGTAAAATATGCCAGTCCACGATAGCGTACATTCCCAAATCCGTAGCGTAATTAACACCATCTTTTACAAGAGCCTTTAAACTGTCTTTATTGCCGCCTTCACAGTAACCGCCGTTTTCGGCCGTATACATGGCAAGGCGAATGGTATTGGCACCCCAATCATCACGAATGGAGAGGAACGCATCTTTATTCACATAGTCCGGAAACCAAGCAAGTCCGTGTGTACTTACTCCGGCAATCTGAAAAGTCTCGCCGTTAGCATCTACAATTACGGTTCCGTCTACCTGCAACGCTCCGTGCATTTCATAGGGCGTTCCGCTTGTTGCGGTAACATTTTCCTCCGTTTCCGTATTCTCTTCTGCCACGGATTCTTCCTCTTTTGCATCTTCAGAACTTGCAGTTTGTGAACTGCTTTCTTCAGAAACCTCTTCTTTTACATCATCATTCTCTGAGGTTGTTTCTGGAGTTGTTTCCGCCCCCGCTGTCTGCGACGATTCCGCTTCGCTTCCTTCCGTATTTCCTGCACTCTCTGCAGAATCATCCGTATCGCTAACAACCTCCGAAGATACTCCGGAGTCGTTTCCTGATATAATCTCGACTGCATTATTTATATATTTACACCCTGTAACGGCCAATAAAGCAATTGCCATTAACATTACAATCCATAATTTTACTGTTTTTTTCATTTTTATCCTCTGCCGTTTATTAAAAAATTCTAATGGGACGCGATATCTGTTAAAACCGTTTCACCGATTATATCGTCTCCACTCACAAGTCTACCACACGTCGTCCATTCTCACAAGCAAACTTTAGTCATCGATGTCAAAATTTTCCAACATGGATTTCTTTGCAATGGGTCTGGTATCTCCATGTTTTACCATTATCATGGTTAAAAATGCCAGTACGGAGAATCCGCACGCATAGGGGAATAGTGTTATGTAACTAACCATCTGTAATAATACGCCGGATAAAACCGGAGTCAGAATCTGTGCCGCCATGGAGAATACATAATAATAGCCTGTATATTTTCCCACATCCCCGTCATTGGCAATTTCCACTACCATAGGGAATGAATTCACGTTGATTGCGCCCCAGCATACACCCACAATGACAAATCCCAAATTAATCATAAAATGATATTGTGTAAAAAGACCGACATAAAAGAATCCGATAAACAATCCTATGATACCCATAAGGATACTTTTTTTACGACCGATTTTACTTGCCAGAAAACCTAACGGAATATAACTGATCACTGCCGCCACGGTTGCCACCATCAGACAATCCGCATAACCGCCGTTTTCCAATTCCCATACTTCCGTTGCATAACGTGAGAACGCACTGGTAACCGCATTGTACGCCATATACCAGAATGCCACGGATAAAAGAAGGAAAATCAAACTCTTTTTCTTCGATTTGCTTAATTTACGTTTACTGCCGTCTGTAACATTTTCCTCTTCATCCTCTTCCATCAGTTCCGGATGCGCTTTCTCCAATGCCCGGGCCTCTTCTCCCCATTTCTTCTCGTTTACGGTAAACATTAAAACCAGAATGCTGATTACCATAAAAATAATCACGGACCAAAACAGTGCCGTATAGTCCGGAGTCTTACCGTCGCCTACCACAAGTCCCGTCATCACAAGCGCATAAATGGCACCTACGGTACCCATCAGATTGATAATGGCGTTACCTTTGCTTCGCAGCGGCCTCGCTGTCACGTCCGGCATCAATGCTACCGAAGGAGAACGGAAGAACGCCATAAAAAGCAATACCAATCCGGTAGAAATCAAAAACAACGGCAGATTTCTTGCATTATCCCCAACGGGCATAAAAGCAATGGCAATTACAGTCAGTACGGTGCCCACAACAATAAAAGGCTTTCGCTTGCCCCATTTGGTATCCACCTTATCGGAAAGCGTTCCGAACAGCGGCAACAAAAACAGCGCCAGCACATTATCCGCTGCCATTACGACACCGGTAACGATTTCATTCATGCCAAAACTGTTTTTTAAGATCAGGGGCACGATATTATCATATGTCTGCCAAAAAGAATAAATCGCCATAAAAGCAAGCCCCGTTAATATGGTTCTTCTATAATTCAGTTTCATAATTACCTCCCGCAAAAAGCGTTGCGTTTTTCTATAAAAAAGAGTACCATAAAAGAGAGAAAAAAGAAACTTTTTCGATTATTTTATGGTATTTTAAGATTTTTACAAGGAAGTCATAAACGGCTTTTACGGAGGAAAAATGAAAATTTACATCATTTACGTTGCAGGCATTATCCTTGCCTATATGATTGGCAGCATCAGCACTTCTTTAATTGTTTCCAAGGCGAAAAACAAAGACCTTCGCTCCGGCGGCTCCAAGAATCTCGGGGCATCCAACACCACACTTTTGATGGGCTGGAAATACGGTGTACTGGTAGGCGTTTGCGATATTCTCAAAGGAACACTCGTGGTACTCCTTGCGAAATGGATTTTTCCGGAATATACTTATCTTCCCTACTGTGTTGCCACAGCGGCGGTGCTGGGACACATTTTTCCGTTTTATCTCAAGGGCAAAGGCGGCAAAGGCTTTGCTACTTACGTAGGGATTATGCTCGGACTGGATTGGCGCTTTTTTATCATTATGGGAATCGGCATCATTTTGATTACACTGATTACGGATTATATCGCATTGGCTACTTTTACGACAGTAACCACCTTTCCGGTTTGGCTGTTTTTTATGAGCCCTGTAAAATGGGCATTCCTGATTCCAATCATTGCTTCCATGATTATTATCGTGAAGCATTTTGAAAACATCAAACGAATGATTAAGAAAGAAGAACTGGGTCTTCGGGCATCTTTTAAGAAAAAGAAAGCATCTTAAATGTAGATTAATAATATCAAATGAAAAAGTCTCGGAAAAATAATTCCGAGACTTTCATTTTATTCATTTACAAAAAATATTACGCAAGAACACCCTTGGTTGTTTTACCCAAATAGCAAAGTACAATTGCGCCCGGGCCGGTATGCGCACCGATGACGGGACCGATATCGCCGATAATAATTTCCGCATCCGGATACTCAGCCTTAACCATATCCGCAAGATGATTGGCTTCATTCTCACAATCACTGTGAGCAATAAAAACGTAAGGAAGTTCTTCCAATTTTTGCGTTTTCTTTAACATACCAAATAATTCATTTATGGACGTTTTACGACCTCGTACTTTACCGATATTGGAAAGTTTACCGTTTTCGTCCACGATAATAACCGGCTTAAACTGCAATACGGTACCTGCAACCGCAGAAGCCGCGCTGATACGTCCGCCACGCTTTAAGAAGAATAAATCATTTACGGTTAAATGATGATGTACACGATCTTTCATTGCAAGAACTGCTTCTAAAGTTTCTTCAATACCCATACCTTTCTCTCGGAGTTTCGCCGCATAATACACCACAAGCCCCTGACCTGCGGAACCGCATAATGTATCGGTGTATAAAATTTTACGTTCCGGGTAGTCTTTCTTCAATTCTTCCAATACCATTACACCGTTGTTATAGGTAACCGACAATCCGGAAGAAAAACCTAAATATAAAATATCTTTACCGGCTTCCAACGTCGCTTTCATATGCTCTTCGAAATATCCCAGTGTTACCGCTGACGTCTTCGCATTGGCACCGTTTCTTAACCGTTCATAAAAGTCTTTAATGTCGATATCTTTGTTCAACACGGGAGGGTTCTCGTCAATAATAACCTCTAATTGCATTACCTTCAAATCAAACTGCTCAATCAACGCTTTGGAAAGGTCGCAGGATGAATCCGTAAAAATCTCAAAATTTGCCATTATATGTACTCCTTACGATTGTTTTTCTCTTCCTTAACAGTTTAAATGCTGTACAACCCTTTAGGCAAATTATATTTTTATAAACAAAATAAGGATTTTATAAAATAATTCTAAAAAATGCCTTTTTACACCTGCATTAAATACTCCACGTCAAATCGCACAATTGCAGCCAGAATTTCTTCGGATTGTTTTTGATAAGCGTCGGACACCTTATAACCTTTCAGTTCCGCTGCCAGTTCATCCAAAGCAGAAATATCCATATCCGCTGCCGCTTTACGTATTTTATCCACAATATTCATCCAGCCTTGCTCATCTAACGGTGTCAGACCTTCTTCCTCACTGCCTCCGAATTCTTTTAACAATTCTTTGTAAGATAGCCACTTTTCCTCAAAAATAGCCATCATGGCATCGATTGGCTCTCTTTGATGACTGCGCGCTGCATCTTCCATCACTTTGGCCATTCCGGCCAAAGGAATGATTCCTACAGTCGCTGCCGAATTCTTCATACTGTGGATTTTGGTACAAAACTGCTTAAAATCATTCTCCTGATTCAATTTCGCGTATAGTGTCTGCAATTCAAATACTTCCGTCTCCAATGAATCCCGGAAAAATGCCAGCGTCTGCAACATATCTTCCCGATTGTTAAAATGCTTCTCCGCATATCCCCAATCCAAACCATTGATAATCGGTAATTCCTCCGTATCCTCCTCTAAATTCGGTAAAGGAGTCTGTTCAACCGTATGCAACAAATTCTTTTTTAACAGCGTTTTGATTAGTTTTTCCAGTTTATGATAATCAATGGGTTTAGACAGATACGCCCGGAATCCCTCTTTGATAATATAACGGTCCTTTGCCCCGATGACGGCATTGGCGGTTACCACTACCACCGGCGTCTTTTTGCAGGGATAATCCTCCATCTCTTTCATCTTCCGATATGTCTCAAGACCATCCATTTCCGGCATCATATGATCCATAAAAATAATATCATAATAACACTGCCGTACCATCAAGAGACATTCCGCACCGCTTGCCGCCTCATCCACCTGAATTTTTGTCTTGGATAAAAGTGCCTTAAATACCTTGCGGTTCATTTTATTGTCATCTACCACCAAAACTTTGGCTTCGGGAGCCTCAAACATCGGAGTATATGCATAGTCCGGTTTCGGTTCGTCGTCTTTGTTCCTTTTCATTTCCCCAATGGTCACATTCTCCACAATCCCCTGTTGGAGAACAAAGGAAAACTCCGACCCCTTGCCGTAGACACTGTCTACCTTCATTTTGCTTCCCATTTCCGCCAACAGACGGAAGGTAATGGGCAAACCGAGACCGCTGCCCTCCACATTACGGTTTTTGCTGATATCAAATCTCTCATAAGGAATCATAATGCGGTCAATGTCTTCCTGCTTAATCCCCTGTCCGGTATCTTTTACCATAAAATAAATCTGTGCCTGTTTTTCATCACTCTCAGGCATAAGGCTTACCTGCATGGATACGCAGCCTTCGGAAGTATATTTAAACGCATTCCCTAACAAATTTACTAAAACCTGCTTAATGTGGATATCGTCCCCGTATAATTTGTCCGGAATATTCTGATCGGTCTCCACATAGAAATCCAACGATTTTTCTTTTGCCTTAAAATCCATCATACCGGTTACTTCATCCAGCAAATTACTCAGGCTGTATTCCACCGGCACAATTGCCATTTTACCGGCCTCAATTTTGGTAATATCCAAAATGTCATTAATAATGCTTAACAGTGACTTTGTGGCACTTTGGACATCTGCCGCATATTCTTTGATTTTATCCTGATCATTCTCCCGCAGAATCATCTCCGTCATACCCACCATAGAATTAATGGGCGTACGTATTTCGTGGGACATATTGGCCAGAAAATCCGTCTTGGCACGATTGGCAATGTCTGCTCGTTGGGTTTCTTTCTTTAACATGTTTACAAGAAGTGCATCCGGATTCTCTACCATCAGATAAAAACATAAATTAAGCAGAGTAATACCCAGACACGAAATCAACGCTGTAGGAACAAATGCCTGATACGTCGCAATTACCGCTTCACTCAGCATCACGATTAAAATCGCCCAATTTTTACGCCGGGGCAACAGACGACCGTAGCGGAACAGCATTACAACAATTAAAATCACATAGATTGCTATGCTGATATAAATGTTTACCGGTCCGGGACCGTAGGAATAATTTCCCTTCGGTGTCTCCATATACTCAATGGGCAAAAACAGGACACCAAAAAAAGAGATGACAAGCGGTATATAGACCCAACGCATCTTTTTATACCGTTCACCAATCTCTTCCTGAATAACCGTTTCAATGTATTTATACACAACAAAAAAAATCGCCAGCATTAATACCATAAAACCCTGATGAACCAATCTGTTTAACCACGGCGCAACCGTATCCATATTATTCACGGTCAGAACCGACAATACGTCAAAAATCAACTGAAGAAACGAAGTCAGCAAAAGCGCAGAATACCACTTATGCGAAAGCGTCTTCTCCCTGGCTGAAACAAAATAGAAAACCGCAATAAAAAATACGATAATACAACAGATAATCTGGGTTTTACACATAATCATATTTTACTTACCCCTTAGTGCTTCTTCAATGACTCCCATCATATTCATGGCATTTACAGGTTTCAAAATATATCCTGCGGGACGCAGACTTAATAACTGCTGAACAATATCAGCCTCTGCGGCACTGGTTAAAAAAACAATAGGAATCTCTTTGTATTCCTCATTGGCTTTCAACTGGATGTACAAATCCCTGCCGTTGATTTCGGGCATATCATAATCCAAAAGAATCAAATTCGGTTTTCTCTTTTCCATAGCCATATATGCCTGTGTTGCGGATGCCGCCACGGAAACCGAATATCTTTCATCCAGAAGAACCTTCATGTTTCTCAATACCAATGCATTGTCATCAATAATTAAAATATGTGCACTGTTGGTCTTATAAAATGTATATGTATTTGCCATTTCTTCACCCCGTCCCGGTACGGATACATTCTAAAAATCGTATCCTCACTAAGACACATTATAACAAATGTATATCAAAAAGAAAATACATATTTTAGGATTACTTTTCAAATGAAGCCGTTATCTATTAAGGTTGCACAAATTGGCGAATAATCGGAATACCGATGGATACGTCCGTACCGCTTTCTTCGTTCACCTCCATATGAAAACGGAAAAATACCGTATTATACGTACTGTTACTGTAAGGCAGGGCATAGGCCATTGTATAAACATTCTCGCCGATTGCAATATTTTCCCAAAAAGTAGCTTCCGTATAAGAGATGTTAATTCCTCCCTGGTCCAAAGTAGCCAAATTATAGATACCGTAGTAACGACAATAATAATCGGTAAAATAGACCGGAAAACAATCCGCAACAGACGCTACTTCTTCCGAAACAGCCGATAACAGACTTGCAGCCTCTGTTCCCGGGAGTTTTTGCTGATTATAAAAATCCTTTCCGTTCATAATGATGCCAAGATTCTCGACATTATTTGCCCCATATTCCGGGACACGGTCACTTAAAATTCTAAAGTAATATATGGTTTCCGTTTCCGGGTCTACAATCAGTTCCATATGACCACCGAGTTCCGGCATATCAAATACCATATACCAAAACATCAGAATCACTCCGGTTTCATAATCATTCCCGTATACAATGTAACAATCACAGGTTTTTAAATCCGTTACATTCATGTAGACAAGAACATTCTCAAATGTTCCCGGCATCATTTCTTCCAGGTACTGTATATATGTCTGATTTCTTACATTTGACACCAATTCATTAAATTCATTAATATCTATGGACTTGGCGATTTTGGATATGCTTATGTTTCCGTACCCTACTCTTGCCAGACGATTCATTCTGGTACTGATTTCCCGCGGATAATCGGACTCTACGGTAAGTACCTCAAAGGTTTCGCGATTGGCAAATTCCACCTGATTCAGTTGCCGATAATCCTGTACCATAAAAACTGCCTGCGGCAGAAAAACTGCCAGAACCAATGTAATGAGCAATATTAAAACACTCCAGACAGACCTTGTTTTTTTCTTTCGCTTCATACTTCCTCCCGGGGCTTTGGAAATAAAATCTGTACCACGGTACCTTCCCCTAATTTACTGTGAATATGCATAGTTGCATTATGCAGGGTGACAATTTTCTGACATAGCGCAATGCCGATTCCCGCGCCCCCTTCTTTTCGGGAACGGGACTTATCCACCATATAAAAAGCCTCCGTAATACGGTGAATTTCTTCTTCCGGTATTCCCCTGCCGTTATCGGACACCTTCACTTCATAACTGCCTTCCGCCAGTCTGATTCCGTGGACACTGACGCTTCCACCTTCTTCCACGGCTTTGACCGCATTATCGCATAAATTATAAAATACAGATAAAATCAGGTCTTTATCCGCATAAATCCACGCTTTTTCCAATGATATTTTACCTTTAACGTGTTTCTTTTTAAAAACAGGTCGCATGGTAATGCGTAGGTTTTCCTCTAACTCCTTAGTAGAAATCGCCCTGGTTTTAAGAGGATTTTTATCTACTTCTGCCAACTCCAGAAGTTTGTGGGATAAACTCTCCAGACGTTTGCCTTGGGAATAAATGTAATAATAAGCCTCACTGCGCTCCTTCTCGGTCATGTCCACGGTATTTAACATATCCGCATATCCGATAATGGATGTCAACGGCGTTTTCAGTTCATGGGCAAATGCAGTAGTGAAACTTTCCTTCTGCAACGCCTCTAACTCCTTTTGATGCATATGGTCTACTATGGCATCCGTCATCTGATTAAAATTCTCCGCCAACGTACCGATTTCATCATTACCTGACACATCACAACGCTTTTCAAAATTCCCCTTTGTAATATCATTTACCACATGATTCAAATTGCGAATCGGTCTTGTAATATAACGCGACAATATAAAAATGCATGCACCGCCCAGAACAAGCAGAATTCCAAGCGAAATACAATATCGCGTCAGCAACATTTGTCTTGCCTCATAGACCTCTGTAATATTACGGCTCATCCCCAGGCAGATTCCCTTTTCATTTACGTATGATTTACATACCGTAACAATGTAGTATTCTTCCTCAATTTTAGCAACCGACACGGCATAGTTATCTTCTTTGGTCGGAGAATAGGATGTGGAAGAAATTACCGTATTCTCTTCCGTATCATAGCGTACATCTGCCGACGTATCCACGGATACTAAATTATTCGGAAGTGCATTTCCCACTTCTTTCATTTTGTGAGCCAGTTCTTCACTGATTTCCATATTACAATAGTATTGTTGTTCCGTATCCCACACAAGACAACAATTACCGTTAGTCTCTATACCAAAGGCAATTTTATCCATAACGTTGGGCACGGCATAGTCCTCACCAAAACTTGCCAGCGGCATATACTCATTTTCAAAAATCAGTTGAAACATACCGCTTTCGGCATTGGCCCGTTCCAGTTCCCTGTCCATTGCCTTTGTAAAATAGGAGGACAGCATCCAGACGCCGAATACCGTAAATATCACGGTCAGTAAAGCAGTCATTGTAAAAAACAGTTTATTGGCAAATTTCATGCTTTTATCTCCCCGGCATTATGCCTCTAAGCATAATACGTCCTATCATTCAGAAAATTTTCAAACAATTTCCTTATACATTCAGTCGATATCCCACTTTGTATACCGCGACGATTTTATCTTCCCACTTTAACTTCTTTTTCAGGCGTTGTATATGCAAATCCACGGTACGGCTCTGCTCTCCGTACTCTCCGCCCCAGACACTTTCGTAAATGGCATCGCGATAAAGAGCAATATTTCGATTCCTTACAAGCAAAAGCAACAAATCAAATTCCTTCATAGTCAGCGAAATTTCTTCTTCGCCCCTCTTAACTTGGCGCGATGTTTCATTAATGACAATATCATGCACTTCAATGACCTGATTGGATTTGTTATAACGACGCAATACCGCTTCCACTCTCGCCAGCAATTCCACAATTTCAAACGGCTTGGGCAGATAATCATCCGCTCCCAGTCGCAAGCCTTTTACTTTATGCTCCGTGCTTCCTAAGGCAGTTAAAAAAATCACCGGGAAATTGAGTTTTTTTGCATAGTCCAGTAACTCGTAACCATCGATACCGGGAAGCATAATATCCAATAATGCCAAATCAAAACTCTCATTCATCATCAGATCTGCCGCTTCCGCTCCGTCCTGCGCCCAGACACAGGAATATCCGGCCTTGGTTAAATTCACTTTTACAAGATTTGCAATCGGTTCTTCATCTTCTGCAATCAATATTTTTAACATAAGAATTCCTCTTTTGGGTAAAATGTATCTTTTCTTTCGAAACATTCGTTTAACACCTTATCAGTATAGCACGATCTCATTCAAAAGAAGTCTTTTTCATTATAATCGTAAAAGAAAAATGTATCAGGTTTGTATCAAAAACAAACCCCGCGGTTATATTCCGCGGGGCTTCCTTTATAAAAAACATCAAACATTATCGGTTATTGTATGAAAATCTTTTCACCGGCCTAAAATGTATATCTCTTAACCTGTTCACTTAATTTCTTTGAATGCTCCGAATTAATACGTGAAGTTTCACTCAGGCTTTCTAAACTTCCCGCAATCACTCCGGTAGAACGGGCAAGGTCATTCGCTTCTTCTGTCGTTGCAAAAATGGTGCTTGTAATATTCTGAACATCTGCGTTTATTCCTGCGATATTCCGTGAAATCATTGCACTCTGGCTTCCGATTTCAGTCATCTGAGTACCAATGGTATCGGTAGTGGTGCCGTACTCTTCACCCAAGGCCGCAAATGAATCATAATCTTTTGCAACATCCTCTGATACAAAGCGAATCATTTCTTCCAGTACGGCAGTCAATTCACCTACAGCAGCCTGCACCTGACCGTTAATGCCATTAATCTCCGCAACGGCACGGTCAATCTGGTCACTTAAGTTTTCCACTTCTGTCGCAACCACGGCAAAACCTCTTCCCGCTTCACCTGCACGCGCTGCCTCTATCTGCGCATTTAAACTGAGCATTCTGGTTTGATTTGCAATAAGACCGATTTCCTCTGCAATCTGTTTCACTCGCATAATCTGCTGTGCATCTTCGCCGGCCTGTTCCATTCTTCCCTGTAACTCGCCAATGGAATTCATTGCATTCTGACGGTTTGTAACTGCCTGCGCAGAAGATATCTGCGCATTGGAATTTGCCTGCTGCACCATTTGGCAAATAGCATCCACGTTTCGTGCAAACTCTGCCACTTGTTCCGCGCTTTCCGCAAGACTTTCGGAGAGAATTTTGCTGGACGTAGCACTCTGTTCCATATTTACACTGATATCTTCAATTTCGGTATTCATACCGGACATAATACGTGTATTCTCATCCACCGTAGTTTTTAATGCATCACCGGTAACCAGAATCTCTTCCGTTGAAGTCGCTACTTCTTTTACAAGTTCACGAATCTGACGAATAAAAGCATTCATATTACCCGCGATTACTTCCAATTCATCGCCGCTGTAGATATCAATTTCTTTGGTTAAGTCTCCGGAACCGCCGGATAATTCTTTTACCTTATTATTCAACTTCTTCATACCACGCTTGAATTTACTCATCAAGAGTCCTAAAAGAAGAAGACTCACTCCGTAAGTTCCCGCAAACACAATAATCACCAAATTACGTAATGCTTTCATCTGATCATCAATCCAATTGGCACTGATATCAACACCAACCGCACCTACAACAGTATCACCATCATAAACCGGACTATATGCAGACACGTGGCTACCCCACTCATCCGTAAAAGGCTCTTCATCTGCCGCTGTAGACGCTTCTGTAAAAGCAATTATCAAGCCTTCGGTCGCCTCGCATTCATCGCCAATTGCCGCCGGCTCTTCCGGATCAGAATCCACAACGAAAATAAATTGTTCTTCGCCTACCTGACGCAACGTATATATGTATTCAATCTCTGCATTATCGCGGAACAAAGAAAGTTCATCAATAATCGTATTGTATGCTTCACTTCCTTCGTCACCTGGTTGAATGTCTTTCAACAAATCACCGCTGACATTCATTGCCGCACACTGTGCAATATTTTTCACATTGGTTTGAATCTGCCCGAATAACGCAGATTCCGAACGCTTATAAGCCGCAATTCCAAGTACTGCATTTCCCGCAAGCAACAGGATTGCAAGCCAAATAAACAACTGATTAAAAATACTAATCTTTCGTACCTTCATACATTCCTCTCCTTTACAACAAAACGTCTCCTGCTATCTTTTATCAGCACCCTTAAACTCCGATTTCCCCTATGGAATTTATGAATACAATTATACTACAATCGACTCGTACAGAAAAGTATTTTATAAAGATTTCTAATATAATATGTCCTGTATGAATACCATTGCTCACGAATACAAACTATCGCTTAACACAATAAAAATACTCTAAACTGCTCTGCCCTGCTTCGGTTCAAATCCGATTACAAGTTGCATATTCAAGCCATCCGCCAAACGTTTTAATGTAGATACTGACGGATTAGCAAGTCCTCTCTCAATCTTACTGATATCCGCCTGATAAATACCCGTCCGCTCTGCCAATTCTTTTTGCGTTATGCCGGCGGTTTCTCGTGCCAAAGATAAATGATAAGCAAGCATACGATTAATATCCGCTTTAGACTGATCGGATGATTCCATTAAAACACCCTCTTCCCAAAGAGTCCGGGCATCAACATCCAAATCATCATTCCATGACACACCATAGCCTCCTGCATCGACCCTCACAGCCTTAAATAATTCCTTATCTTCTTTCAGTACCTGAAACTGCGGAAATATATTTAACATATAATCCATCTTATAATTCTTCACTTCACCATTCATAAATTCCACGTCCAGCGAAAAATCATCCTTTCCTATCGCCGAAATAATCTTATTTGTCATATCGGTCTCTCCTCTCTATTCGATAGGTTGCAATGCAGTAAACTCCTGCGTCTTCCACATCTCAACCAACTGCTCTCTATAATATAAAATTCGTTACAAAACTTCTCATTTTCTTATCCAAATCGCCTTCAAACATCTCACCGTTCTCTATGGAAAACAATCCCACCGTCTCACCGCATTGTGCATGAATATGCGGGGGATTATGCTCCTTTTGTCTTAAGTACATTCTGAGAATGATTCCTCAAAATCTTGATATTACAGGCACCCTGTCACCTCCCTTCCATGATTTTTATCATATAGGATATATCCCATATTTTCAAGTATTAAAATCAAAAAACTCTCGGAACCGTTAGATTCCGAGAGTTCTCTTATAAAGATTCTTTATGAAATAAGTACTTTTACAAAAAAGACTATACAATACCCTGTGCAGTCATAGCATCTACAACTTTTAAGAAGCCTGCGATGTTAGCACCTGCAACATAGTTGCCTTCCATACCATACTGCTTAGCAGCTGCATCAAGGTTACGGAAGATGTTAACCATGATTCCCTGAAGTTTTTCATCCACTTCTTCGAAAGTCCAACTAAGTCTTTCAGAGTTCTGGCTCATTTCAAGAGCGGATGTAGCAACACCGCCTGCGTTTGCAGCCTTACCGGGTGCAAAGATTACGCCGTTTGCCTGAAGATATTCAGTTGCTTCGATAGAAGTAGGCATGTTAGCACCTTCTGCAACAACTTTTACGCCGTTAGCAACAAGGTTCTTAGCATCTTCAAGAAGCAATTCGTTCTGAGTTGCGCAAGGAAGAGCGATGTCAACCTTAACAGTCCACTGATTTGTGCCTTCAGCCTTCTTGTCATGATACTGAGCAGAAGGTCTTGCAGCAGCGTACTCTGTTAATCTTGCTCTCTTCACTTCTTTTACTTCTTTTAAAAGGTCGATATCGATTCCTTCGGGATCGTAAATCCAACCGGTAGAGTCAGATACGGTAACAACCTTAGCGCCCATTTCAATCGCCTTTTCAGCAGCGTAGATTGCTACGTTACCGGAACCTGAAACAGCAACGGTCTGGCCTGCGATGTCCATGTTGTTAGCCTTTAACATTTCCTTAGTGAAGTATAACAAGCCGTAGCCTGTAGCTTCCTTTCTTGCAAGGGAACCGCCGTAAGAAAGGCCCTTACCTGTAAGAACACCTTCGTATACGTTGCGGATTCTCTTGTACTGTCCGTACATATAACCGATTTCTCTTGCACCTGTACCGATATCACCTGCGGGAACGTCGGTGTCAGCGCCGATATGCTTGCAAAGTTCTGTCATAAAACTCTGGCAGAATGCCATGATTTCTCTGTCTGACTTGCCCTTAGGATCGAAGTCGGAACCACCTTTACCACCACCGATGGGAAGACCTGTTAAAGAGTTCTTAAATACCTGTTCAAAACCTAAGAATTTGATAATACCTAAGTTTACGGAAGGATGTAAACGGATACCTCCCTTGTAAGGTCCGATTGCACTGTTAAACTGTACTCTGAATGCGTTATTTACCTGAACCTGTCCCTTATCGTCAACCCAAGGTACTCTGAAAAGAATCTGTCTTTCAGGGGTAACCATTCTTTCAAGAAGAGCATCTCTTCTGTATGCTTCTTCATTTGCTTCTACTACTACACGAAGAGATTCCAAAACCTCTTTAACTGCCTGATGGAATTCGGGCTGCGCGGGGTTTTTCTCAACGACCATAGCAATGACTTCATCAACGTATGACATATTAGTGTCCTCCTTATATAAAATTAATTGTAAACCATTTGATCTTTTATGTATAAAACGTTTCTTCCGTTCCATCCATAAAAAAAATCTTCCCTCTTGAAGGAAGATTCACTCCAAAAGGCGCGGGAAATCCAAGGCTCCACAGCCTAAAACTCCCGGGACGCCTTTAGTCCACGGCTATTATATAACACCTTTTTATGTATTTGCAATATTTTTTTACTTTTTTTTGATAAAGCGTTACTTTAGGCAATCGTATTTTGTCGAACAGACACGAATTATGTATGCGGGCCGGAAGAGGAGAAGACCGGCCCGACGGAAACGCACAACACTATAAAATGAACATTTCGGTATTGGGAGAAATATCGAAATCGTTATCGGCATTTAAATTTTTATAAATAAAACCCGTGTATTAAGGTAACACATCCATGGGATTTACTGCGACACCGTCTTTTGTCATTTTAAAATACAGATTGCTGCCCTCACTGCTATAATATACGCTGGGCTCGGCCACGGTTCCGATTACGGTACCCGCTTCTATCACATCACCTGCTTTTACGGAAATCTGATCTAACTGGCCGTAAGTGAGTTCATATCCTTCTCCGATATCCATTACAATTACATTTCCTAATTCGGTACTGCTGTATACCTCCTTGATAACGCCGTTTGCGGAAGCATGTACATTTTTACCTACTTCTGCTTTGATGACCAAAGCGGGGTTATAGCGGTACTGTCCAAGCGTTTCAAAATAAATTGTTTTATCCATACTGTAATTCATAACCAAATCGCCATATAACGGCCAATCCATTTTCATTGCGGTAGGAAAATTATAATTTGCTGCAATGACATCTTCTGCGCCGGCCTCTGCATCAGAAGCACTCTCTTCCTGCTCCGATACGGAATCGGATTCCGTTTCCGATGTCGTGCTGCCTTCTTTTTCACCTGCATCTTTCGCTGTTACCTTTTCACCGGTAAGTTGTGCCTGTACACCGGGAGAATCCACTTCCCAAAAATCAGGATCCGCATCCAAATCATCCGCAACAATCAAATCCGGCTCATATCCATTCATATTTTCGGCAATTTCACCGGTTTTATCAGCCACATTCTGCACATCCAGTTCTGACAAATCCACGCGATACTCATCACTCTCTTTACTCTGCTCTCTCACATAAACACCCGCCATTGTCAACGCGGTTAAAACAAAGGCCGATGCAGAAATCATAATGATTCTTTCTTTTCTTAAACTATTCTTTTTTCTTCTCATAAAAACCTCGTTTCCGTGCTGTGTAAAACACTTAAGATAAAAGTATTTTTACCGTTTTGGAAACGATTATTCATTTTGTTTTGCAAAAAATTTATTATTCTTTTACACGTATTATCATTAACACATAATTAACATTATGCTGATATATCATTTCGATTTTCTTTGCGTATTTCGATGCCGGGATAATAATATTCCAAAATTTCCGCAAAACTCCATCCTTTTAACGCCAAGGCGTTGGCGCCGTACAGACTCAACCCGAAACCGTGACCGCTTCCCCTTACATAAAACCTGTAAATCCCATCTTCTTTTTCATATTCAAAACAGGCAGACGGTAATTGAAAACACTTGCGAAACGCTTCGCCGCTCATCTCCGTTCCATTGGTCCGCACAAGCAGAGCATATCCCCACGAATCCCTGTCTGTCACTTCAAAATCCGCTCCCAGGTTTTCCTGCCGTATTTCCAGAATTCCGTAGTATCCGTTGGCATATTTATCCTCCGGCGATTCCACGGAACGGATATACGGAAGCGGCGTCTCTAAAATACTTCCGTCACGGGTAACGCCGGAACTCAACTTATGAAAGGGGACCTCCACAATTTCTCCCTCATAAAAAAGAACGATACCTTCCGTGCCTGTCACCACATCCCGATATCGTTGTATATTGGCTTCATATTCATTTCCCCACAGAATTCGAAGTTCTTCATCTGTATAAAAACTCTCTCTTGCAAGTGTTTTATTCTCCAATAAACTGTTAACGGCATTGCTTCTCAGTACAACCGCCACGGCTTTTAAAGTTTCTTCTTCATAAGATGTTTCTGAATTTCTTGCAAGTGCCCCCACCAGATATATTTCAATTTGAATACATACACTGTCCGCTCCCATTTCAATCTTTACGGTTTGATTGAGATTTCCGAATTCTTTTACTCTATATGGCCGAAGTCCGTTTAAAGATAAATGTAACATATACGGTAAAATAAAAATGAAAAAGGAAACCGCACCGATTAGAATCACTCGTTCTCTCAATACTGCTTCCTTTTCCAACTTTTTCAATTTTTATCCTTCTTTCCATATCCGAATACTGTCATAATCACACTGTAATTACGAATCTCCGATAGGCATTCAACTCTGTAAAACGTCTATCTCTGTTCCAGTATATGCATACGGCAGATGTTACATTCCTGAATAAATCCTCCCTGCAACATCCATATAACCTAAAGCCTTTATTCCTACTTCGAATGAACCCCAAGCCTCTAAGAAACGTCCGTCACAATGTCAACTTCGCCCTATTGCTGCCTCTGCTACAGAATTCACAGAAATGTCACTTTCTTTGTTATTGGTTACAACAGAACCCTCAACAGTTGAAAGTGACACCGCTCCATCGGCCTCTTAAAAAATTGACCTCCACCCGAAGCGGATTATCGACTTAACAAAGTCGCATCCATGTCTGATAATATGTATCCCCTTGAACACATCCGCCACCTTGTCGCGTTTAGATTTTTTGTAAGTTTAAGATAGCACACTTTTTTATAAAAATAAATAGGTTTTTACCAATAATAAACAAATTGACACGAAATAAAAAAGTGGTGGTTTTTACATAGAGGACAGAGCAAATCATCTTATATATGTTCTCGCGGACGCTTCCGCTTAATTGTGCCACGCAGCGGTACATAAGATTGCGAAAACGCAATCTAAGTACCGGCGGTCACAAAACGCCGCTCGAACAAAATATAAGATGATTTACTCTTGTGCTTCGATAAAAACACGTGATTATATGATTATCTAATCACACATTATACTTATTTACACTTAAATACAAATTTACTCCTATCTGAGAACGCACAATATCGAAGCGTAAAAAATGTGCAATATATCATTTGACATATTGCACATTTTATCATTTTAAATTCTGTTGTAGTTAATCAAGCAGCCCTTCAGAATGATTTCGCGCTCTTCGTTGGTTAATTCGCCAACCTTAAGTTCGAATTCTGTGGTCTTGCCGTCAGCAATTGTGTAAGCCTTGATAATCTCGGTCTTATCTTCGATTGCCTTGCGGATGCCGGGTACATAAATGTAATCCAAGTTCTTGAAAGGAAGTTCGCCTTCGGGAATTAAGAAGGGAAGCATACCCCAGTTAATCAAGTTGGAACGATATCTCTTGGTTGCATATTCGTTGGCAATATTAGCCCATCCGCCAAGCACCTTCTGGCAGCTTGCAGCCTGCTCACGGGCAGAACCGTCGCCGGGTTTTACGGCGAAGATTGTGCTACCGATACCGATATTCTTCTTTTCCACGCCGGGGAAGTTAGCCTCGATAGTATCGTATACTGCTTTTAATTCAGCAACTTCTTCTACGGGGCACTTGCCGTCTTCTCTTGCCTTCTCAGCCTTCTGTACTTCCTTGGCTCTGCCTACGTATGCAGGGTCTTTTCTGGAAAGTGTGAACTCAGCCAAGCCCAAAGGATTGGAACGGAAGGATGAAGTTTCTCCGGAAGGAATCAACTCATCGGTGGTGGTTACGGGATCGTGAATCTCTGATACAACCTTTAATAACAAGTCATCTGTTAATTCGCACATTGCAGGCCAGTCTTTGATGTTGGGACCAAACTTAATGTCTACGGAAGGATCTGCCACACCCTTGGAATCGTATACACGATTTGCATAGATGCTGCTGTCAAAGTAATATTTGTATTTGCTTAACTCGCCGTCAAATTCAGCCGCAGAAGTAAGAATACCCTTGTTAGCAGCAGTTGCTGCGATAGAACGGGCATCCATAAGGGCAACAGAGGAAATCTGGCCGTTCTGAAGTTTAGAACCTTCGCGGTTGGGGAAGTTACGGGTTGAGTGTCTGATACTTAATGCATTGTTTGCGGGTGTATCTCCTGCACCGAAGCAGGGGCCGCAGAATGCAGTCTTCATAATGGCACCGGACTGCATAATGGTTGCCGCACAACCGTTCTTCACCAATTCCATATATACAGGCATAGATGCGGGATATACGCTTAATGTAAATTCATCCGCACCAATAAAGTTTCCTTTTAAAATGTCCGCAGCAGCACAGATATTCTCAAAACCGCCGCCGGCACAACCTGCGATAATACCCTGATCAACATAGAGTTTACCGTTACGCACCTTATCTTTTAAGGTGTAATCCACAGCACCGTCAAGGCTGACTGCCGCACGCTTTTCAACATCATCAAGGATATCCATAAGGTTAGCATTCAATTCGTCGATGGTGTAAGTGTTGCTGGGATGGAAAGGCATGGCAATCATAGGCTTGATTGCAGATAAATCAACTGTAATTACGCCGTCATAGTATGCCACTGCACCGGGATTTAACTCCTTGTACTCTTCCTTACGTCCGTGAATCTCATAGAATTCCTCCACCTGGGCATCTGTCTGCCAAATAGAAGAAAGACATGTGGTTTCGGTAGTCATTACGTCAATACCGATACGGAAGTCAGGTGTTAAGGATGCCACACCGGGACCTACGAATTCCATTACCTTATTTTTCACATAGCCGTTTGCAAATACCGCACCGATAATCGCAAGGGCAACGTCCTGAGGACCAACACCCTTGGCAGGTGCACCTGTCATATAAACTGCTACAACGCCCGGCATATTAATGTCATATGTCTGGTTAAGAAGCTGCTTAACAAGCTCGGGACCGCCTTCACCCATAGCCATGGTACCCAAAGCACCGTAACGTGTATGAGAGTCGGAACCAAGAATCATCTTGCCGCCGCCTGCCATCATTTCACGAGCAAACTGGTGGATAACTGCCTGATGAGGGGGTACATAAACACCGCCGTACTTCTTTGCACAAGAAAGACCAAACATGTGGTCATCTTCGTTAATGGTACCGCCTACCGCACAAAGCGAGTTATGGCAGTTGGTAAGTACGTAAGGAATGGGGAACTTCTCAAGTCCTGACGCTCTTGCGGTCTGAATAATACCTACGAAAGTAATATCGTGGGATGTAAGCTTATCGAATTTGATTTTTAACTTATCCATATTACCTGAAGTATTATGGCTTTCCAAAATTCCATAAGCGATGGTTTCTTTTCTTGCTTCTGCTTCGGTTACATTCTTACCGGTTTTCTGCGCAATGATTGCTGCTGCGTCGGCATTGTCATACACCAACTCAGTACCGTTAATAAGATATGCACCGCTGTTGCTTAACTGAATCATTCTGAGTCCTCCTCTTTTATTTCATCGCCGGTTATGTGCAAAACAATTCCGCTTCGCACAAAACCCGCGTTACCTACAATTTGAATTACCGGCTTCTCGCCGTCTATATAATCTTTATCATAAAAGTGAACATGCCCTGCCAGAACCGCCACAACCGGGCTGTCTTTGGCTGTCGTAGCCTCCACAAAAGCCGCAGATTCCTCTGACGGATAAATTCCTCCGTAATTACCGCCTCCGATGACTACCGGCGAACTCCACACTTCTTTGGCATGCCCCAATACGGATTGCGTCATAAAAGGAACGTGAACAAGCACAATCACAGGCTTACCCATTTGCAGAACTTCCAAATACGCATTTAAAGCATCGGGATGTACCTGATTGGAACTGTTATCAACGGATACTACAAGAAACTCTCCCATATCCATCACTTCAATAGTCCCTCTATCTTCAATGACAGGCTGAAGCAACGGAATGTATTCCGTCTGCGCTTTTTCGGTCATATATTCCCAAGGATACGTCCAATCGTGATTTCCCAGCGTATATAAATAGGGCATTTGTAATTTGGACACATTTTCATTTAAAAATGCAATGTTGGATTCGGAAGGATAATCTATAATATCGCCACCGAACAGCACCGCATCCACGCCTCTTTCATTGGCGTATTCCATCCAGTACGGAAACTGTTCTTCTGCCGGCACACCTGTCGCATCACAGAATCCCGGATATCTGCTGTCTGCATTTTCTTTTATCTGTGCATCCTCTTCTTCCGATTGCACAATCACGTGGGTGTCCGTAATGAAAAGCAACTCATAATCCTCTTCAAGCCCCTTAATTACCAGGTACTCTTCTTTGACATGTTCCTGCTCAATCATAACTTCCACGGTTTTTATTTTGTCTTTGTAAAGCTTTGCCATAAATAAGCAAAGCAATATGCACATTACCGCAATGCCCGATAATATGCATATTGTCTTTGATTTGTTTTTCATTATTTCTTTAATACAACCTTGTCAAGTTTCCAGATTTCATCAACATACTGCTGGATGGTTCTGTCAGAAGTAAACTTACCGGAGCATGCTACATTTAAGATAGCACTTTCTGCCCAACGTGCTTCGTCCTGGTATGCTTCTTCCACCTTCTTCTGTGCTGCCGCATATGACTTGAAGTCCTTTAAGATAAAATATGTGTCAGCTTTAGAAGTACTTTCGGTATTAAGGAGTGAGTTATAAAGGTGACGGAATCTCTCTGTATCATCGGGAGAGTAAGTTCCGTTGATTAACTGCATCAATACTTTACGTACATCCTGGTCATTGTTGAAAATTTCCATAGGATCGTAACCGCCGTTGTTTTCGTAGTTAATAACCTCATCAGAAGAAAGACCAAAGATAAATGCATGTTCTGCACCAACTTCTTCTACGATTTCCACGTTAGCACCATCCATAGTGCCTAATGTAAGGGCACCGTTTAACATAAACTTCATGTTACCTGTACCGGAAGCTTCCTTAGAAGCAGTAGAAATCTGTTCAGAAACATCTGCTGCCGCAAAAATCCACTCAGCGTTAGATACACGATAGTTTTCGATAAATACAACCTTAATCTTACCGTTGATAGATGCATCATTGTTGATTACATCAGCAACTGCGTTGATTAACTTAATGGTAAGTTTCGCATTGCGGTAACCTGCTGCTGCCTTCGCACCGAAAATGAAAGTTCTGGGATAGAATTCCATATCGGGATGTTCTTTTAATTCGTTGTAAAGGTACATTACATGGAGAATGTTGAGTAACTGTCTCTTGTACTCATGTAATCTCTTAACCTGTACGTCGAAGATAGAACGAGGGTCTACTTCAATACCGTTGTGCTCTAAAATATATTTTGCAAGGCGAACTTTGTTCTGATACTTAATGTTCATAAACTCAGCCTGAGCCTTTTTATCCTTGGCGTATACTTTAAGGCCTTCCATCTTGGGAAGATCAACGATCCATTCGTCACCGATGTGATCTGTTACCCAATCTGCAAGAAGGGGATTTCCGTGAAGAAGGAATCTTCTCTGTGTGATACCGTTGGTCTTGTTGTTAAACTTCTCAGGCATCATTTCATAGAAATCTCTTAATTCCTGGTTCTTTAAGATTTCTGTGTGAAGTCTTGCAACACCGTTTACAGAGTAGCCAGCAACGATTGCAAGGTGAGCCATTTTAACCTGACCGTCATAAATGATAGCCATTTTACGGATTTTTTCCTGGTTTCCGGGATATTTTGACTCGATTTCACAGATAAATCTGCGGTTGATTTCTTCTACAATCTGATAGATTCTGGGAAGAAGACGGCTAAATAATTCGATAGGCCATTTCTCCAACGCTTCTGACATAATTGTATGGTTGGTATAAGCACAGGTATTAGTTGTTACATACCATGCCTCATCCCATGTAAGATAATATTCGTCCATAAGGATACGCATTAATTCCGCAATTGCTACGGTAGGATGTGTATCGTTTAACTGGAATGTTACTTTTTCATGTAACTTCTTAATATCATCATGATTTCTCATATACTTTGCAACTGCTTCCTGAACAGATGCAGAGATGAAGAAATACTGCTGTTTTAATCTTAATTCCTTACCTGCATAGTGGTTATCGTTGGGATAAAGTACTTCAACGATGTTTCTTGCAAGGTTTTCCTGCTCAACAGCCTTCTGGTAATCACCCTTATCAAAAGAGTCAAGACGGAAGCAGTCGATAGGCTGAGCATCCCAGATACGAAGGGTATTTACAATGCCGTTGCCGTAACCCACGATGGGAAGGTCATAAGGAACAGCCTTTACAGCCTGATAGCCTTCCTGATAGTAGTTGTTTCTGCCGTTTTCATCTACTCTTACATTTACATATCCGCCGAAACGAACTTCTTTGGTGTATTCGGGACGACGTAATTCAAAAGGATTACCGTCAGCAAGCCAGTTATCGGGAACCTCAACCTGATATCCGTCTCTGATTTCCTGCTTGAACATACCATAACGGTAACGGATACCGCATCCGTATGCAGAGTAACCTAAAGTTGCAAGGGAATCAAGGAAACATGCTGCCAAACGGCCCAAACCGCCGTTACCGAGTGCTGCATCGGGTTCCTGATCTTCTACGATATTGATATCAACACCAAGCTCTTCCAAAGCATCCTTAGCATCCTTGTATGCCATAAGGTTAATCATGTTGTTACCCAAAGCACGACCCATTAAGAATTCCATTGACAAGTAGTAAACTGTCTTGGGATCTTCCTTCTCGTATGCTTCCTGGGTTTTTAACCAATTGTCAACAATCTGGTCCTTGATTGCGTAAGATACAGCCTGAAAAATCTGCTGTTCTGTCGCTTCATCCATGTTTTTACGGTACAATGTTTTAACGTTGTATAAAACGCTGCGCTTGAACAATTCTTTGTCAAACTTAAACACTGCACTTGCTGCTTTTGTTTCTTTCTTTGCAGGTGCTGTTTTCTTTGCTGCTGCCATTTTCTTTCCTCCATATAGTTAGTTAAGAATGTGTTTACACATTCATAAAATGTTTTCCCCAAAACACTATTTATATTTGTTCAGAGTCAAGCAGATTTGTTTAAATGCACTCTGAATGCTTGCATTCAAGAGTGTTTTTAGACAAATCTATTTGGCGGATACGCCACACCGAAAAAACCAAAGGTTTTTGAGGTGACTCTAAACAACTATATACTCTATATTACTGCTTCTGTACGCCGATGGTTACGTCTTCCCCGTTGACATTCCAATTCTTAGCGCCCGCGCAGTCAGCACCGTAAACGATTTCGTCTGCCAGTACTTTTACAGAGATTGCGTTTTCGTTCTTCTTCACAACGTCAGCTACTCTGTCGTTTCCGTTAATGTAGACCTTAATGTGATCCATAACTTCAAAGCCGGAATCCTTACGCATGGTCTGAACCTTGCTGATTACCTCATACATAAAGCCTTCTTCGATTAATTCTTCCGTCAGGTTGGTATCCAAAATAACAGTCACATTGCTGTCTGCCTCGGTTACATAGCCTTCCTTCTGCTTCATATCAATCAAAAGATCTTCTTCTGTAAGAGATACTTCGGTTCCGTCCACATCAAAGGTCAACGCACCCTTTTCTTTTAAAATATCCATAGCATCGTTGCCGTCAACACTGCCGAGATACTTCTGGATGCCGCCCAACTGCTTACCGTACTTAGGACCTACGGTACGAAGCTGAGGCTTAAAAGTATAAGTGGTAAATTCTCTTACCTCATCGGTAAAGACAACCTTTTTCACATTTAATTCATCTTCGATGATTTCCTGATAAAATTCGCCCAGTGTAAAAGGAGCTTTTACAAACATGGTAGCGATGGGCTGGCGGTTCTTGATGTTTGCGGTATTTCTGCATGCACGACCTAAAACTACGGTCTTTAATACTGCTTCCATATCCTCTTCCAACTTTTTATCAATCATGGATTCGTCCGCAACGGGGAAATCACATAAGTGAACGCTTTCCGGTGCGTTTGCATCGATGCTGCAAACCAAGTTGCGGTAAATCTGCTCTGTCATAAAAGGAATCATGGGTGCTGCAACCTTGGAGATGGTTACAAGGGCTGTGTAAAGTGTCATATATGCATTGATTTTATCCTGCTCCATGCCCTTAGCCCAGAAACGCTCACGGCCACGACGCACATACCAGTTACTCATTTCATCCACAAACTCCTGAAGTGCTCTTGCTGCTTCGGGGATGCGATAGTTTGCCAAGTCGTCGTCCACTTCCTTGATTACGGAATTCATCTTGGAAAGAAGCCACTTGTCCATAACCGGTAATTTATCGTATTCCAATGTATATTTGGTTGCATCGAAATTGTCGATGTTTGCATACAGAACGAAGAATGCATAAGTATTCCAAAGAGTACCCATGAACTTACGCTGGCCTTCCTGTACTGCTTTGCCGTGGAAACGGTTCGGTAACCAGGGAGCAGAGTTAATGTAGAAGTACCAACGGATGGCATCTGCGCCATAAGTCTCCAATGCGTCGAAAGGATCAACCGCATTACCCTTGGACTTACTCATCTTCTGTCCGTTTTCATCCTGTACATGGCCCAAAACGATTACATTCTCGTAAGGTGCCTTATTAAATAAAAGTGTAGATTCTGCTAAAAGTGAGTAGAACCAACCTCTTGTCTGGTCAACTGCCTCAGAAATAAACTGAGCAGGGAACTGTGCCTCAAACTTATCCTTGTTTTCAAACGGATAGTGGTGCTGTGCAAAAGGCATTGCACCTGAGTCAAACCAGCAGTCGATTACTTCGGATACACGCTTCATGGTGCCGCCACACTTCTCACAAGGGAAGGTAACTTCATCAATGAAGGGTCTGTGTAATTCAACACCGCCCTCGGGATAATTGTCGCTTAATTCCTGTAATTCAGCGCGACTTCCGATGGAATGCATATGTCCACATTCGCTACATTCCCAAATGTTAAGGGGTGTACCCCAGTAACGGTTACGTGAAATACCCCAATCCTGGATATTTTCCAACCAGTCACCGAAACGTCCCTTACCGATAGACTCGGGAATCCAGTTAATGGTGTTGTTATTACGGATTAAGTCCTCTTTTACGGCGGTCATCTTAATGAACCACGATTCGCGTGCGTAGTAAATCAGCGGAGTATCACATCTCCAGCAGTGAGGATAACTATGTTCGAATTTCGGTGCATCATAAAGAAGACCGTTCTTTTCAAGTTCTACCAATACTTCCTTGTCCGCATCCTTACAGAACGTTCCTGCCCAAGGAGTTTCCTTGGTCATTTCACCCTTGGAGTCTACAAGTTGTACGAAAGGTAAGTCATAGTTGCGACCTACATTGGCATCGTCTTCACCGAACGCGGGTGCAATATGAACCACGCCGGTACCGTCTGTCAATGTTACATAAGTATCGCAGGTTACGAAATATGCCTTTTTATTCTGCTTTGCACAAATTTCAACCGCATGGTCGAACAAAGGCTCATATTCCTTGTATTCCAAATCTTTACCGATGTATGTTTCAAGGATTTCATACGCAGGCTTGCCTTCTTCCGCCAATCTTCCGAGGACTGTATCAAGAAGGGCTTTGGCCATGTAATACACATTGCCGTCAGCTGCTTTTACCTTGCAGTATTCTTCATTGGGATTTACACAAAGTGCCACATTGGAAGGTAAGGTCCAAGGTGTGGTTGTCCATGCCAAAATGTATGCATCTTCGCCTTTTACCTTGAAACGGGCAATAGCGGAGCGTTCTTTTACATCTTTATAACCCTGTGCCACTTCATGAGAAGAAAGGGATGTTCCGCAACGAGGGCAGTAAGGCACAATTTTAAAACCTTTGTATAAAAGGCCCTTATTCCAGATTTCTTTCAATGCCCACCATTCGGACTCGATAAAATCATCATGGTATGTTACATAAGGATCGTCCATATCAGCCCAGAAACCAACGGTTCCGGAGAAATCCTCCCACATACCTTTGTATTTCCAAACACTTTCCTTACACTTGCCGATAAAAGGCTCCAGACCGTATTCTTCAATCTGCTCCTTACCGTCAAGACCTAAAAGCTTCTCTACTTCAATTTCAACGGGAAGTCCATGAGTATCCCAGCCTGCTTTACGGGGAACCATATAACCTTTCATAGTTCTGTAGCGGGGAATCATGTCCTTGATAACACGGGTCAAAACATGACCGATATGGGGCTTACCGTTAGCGGTAGGCGGTCCGTCATAAAAAGTATAGGTCTCGCCTTCTTTGCGGTTCTCCATACTTTTACGGAAAATATCCTGCTCTTTCCAGAAGTTCTCTACTTCTTTTTCACGCTGTACGAAATTCAAATCCGTTGCAACTTTGTTGTACATGACATGTACTCCTTTCTATCATAAAAGCCCAAAAATGGGCGCAACTATCCCAAGGATAGACGCAGTCCACACCTATTTTATCTTTGATAAGTAGGGTTGTCAAGACAAAGGTGCAGAATTCATAAAAAACGCCTTGGAAACCGTTCCAAAGCGTTTTTTGACTGTTTTTTACATATACTTTATGTACTAAATACCCACTTCTCCGTCGTGAGACATTAAAGATACCGTATTCACCTGCTCCAATTTCTTAATCTCTTTCACCAATTCGGCATCTTTTTCTTTTACGGATACCAAAAGAAGCAGATCCATATTGTCCGAAGTAAGGTTTCTGGATTTTACCTTGTACTTTTTCACATATTTACCTACGACTTCCATAACGGCATCTTCCGCATCCGGGTCTTTGG
>X409_Impala__coassemble_389_pt1 | contig 28318 bp, 29 predicted proteins | sample X409_Impala__metabat2_low_PE_002 | metagenome-assembled genome bin X409_Impala
GGAAATAAATGTTGGAGATATTTTAAAATTAAAAAAACAGCATCCCTGCGGAAGTTTTGAATGGAAGGTGTTGCGGGAAGGCGCAGACTTCCGGCTGCAGTGTGAGGGATGCGGACATCAGGTGATGATGGCAAGACGTGTTCTTGAGAAGAGCATAAAAGAAGTCCGATAACAATTCGCCGTTCGGATGAATGCCGGAATTAAAATATTGAAACGTTCGGAAAATTATGGCATAAAAGTTAAAAAGTGCTTGAAAACCCTTGAAAAGTGTGCTATTATGATTTTCCGTGATGTAATAAAATTCCTTGCTCCCTGCATAAAGCAAGGGGCCAGAGACCAAAAGGAGGTAACAAGCATGAACAAGTATGAATTAGCTGTTGTTGTCAATGCTAAAATCGAAGAAGATGAAAGAGTAGCTGTTGTAGACAAGTGCAAGGCTCTCATCGAAAGATTCGGTGGTACCATTACTAACGTAGACGACTGGGGTAAGAAGTTATTAGCTTACGAAATCCAGAAGATGCGTGAAGGTTACTACTATTTCATCGCTTTCGAAGCTGAATCTACTGCGCCCATCGAGATCGAAAACCGTGTTCGTATCATGGACAATGTAATCAGATATTTGTGCGTTAGACAGGACGAAGCATAGAAAGAAGGTTAATAAATGAATAAAGTTATTCTTATGGGTCGTTTGACCAGAGATCCCGATGTAAGATATTCACAGGGTGAGAACTCAATGGCAATTGCCAGATACTCACTTGCAGTTGATAGAAGATTTAACCGCGGAAACGACGATAACAATACTGATTTTATCAATATTGTTGCATTCGGTAAGGCCGGTGAATTTGCTGAGAAATACTTACACAAGGGAACGAAGGTTTTAGTAACCGGACGTATTCAGACCGGTAGTTATGTCAACAAAGATGGTCAGAAGGTTTATACAACAGATGTTGTAGCGGAAGACCAGGAGTTCGCTGAGAGCAAGAATGCTTCTTCAAGCGAAGGGGGTTCAGGTAATTACTCAAGAAACAGCGCACCTGTAGCGGCAGATGGCGATTTTATGAGTATTCCGGAAGGAATTGTTGAGGAATTACCTTTTAGTTAAGTGTTTATGGATTTCAGATAGGAGGCAATATTATGGCATTCGTTAAAGCAGATAAATCCGATTCTCCCATGAAGAGAAAAGGCGGAATGCGCAGAAGAAAGAAAGTTTGCGTTTTCTGTGGCAAGGATAATGTTATTAGTTACAAGGATACTGCTAAGTTAAAGAGATACGTATCCGAAAGAGGTAAGATTCTTCCCAGAAGAATCACCGGAAACTGTGCAAAGCATCAGAGAGCATTGACAGTTGCTATCAAGAGAGCACGTCACGTTGCACTTATGCCTTATTCAGTAGATTAATGAAAAGTAAAAGACCAATCATCATTATGATGACTGGTCTTTTTTATTGCAGAACGTTATTTTATATCTTTTTGATATAAAATAACGTTTTTTGTCAGATTGACCCTAAATATAGTGAAAAAATACATCGACAATCAAAATAATGTTATGGAAGTTCTCACGGGAAAATGGTATAATCATAGCGTATGGATTCATTCATACGATGAAGGTATTAATAGCAGGACGAAAGATAATAAGAGGGTTGCTATGTCAAAGAATGTAAAACTTAAAGGAAGATTTCGTACGTATAAAATAACATTATATATTTTGGGTGTGATACTGGCTGCTATGACCATTGGATTTTATTTCCTGGATTATAGGGCGGGAATCATTCTGAATATATTTGTAATCTTATATTTTGGCGGTTTGCTTTTTTCCAATATCCGAAGCAAGCAACTTCTTACAAAAGAGTTGATTAGTTTTGCCACGGAATACGGGCAGGTGCAGCGACAGATTCTTAGGGAACTCCAGTTGCCGCATGCACTTTTGGACCAAAGCGGAAGAGTGATTTGGACCAATGCCGAATTTGAAAAATTGGTGGAAGAAGAGCGTGGATATAACAAATCCGTCACCAATTTGTTTCCTTCCATCACAATGGACAAACTTCCGATCGAGGAAGAAGAGGTTCAGCATGAGATTGCATATGGGGAACGCGATTTTCTTGTAAAAATGAAGCGTATCAGCATAGACGATATGATTCAGGACAATGAGATGATTGAAACGGATGAAGATGAAAGTTTTATCATTGGTCTGTATTTATTTGATGAAACGGCATTAAAACTCGCTTTGCAGGAAATTGATGACCAGAGTCTTGCGGTTGGTATGATTTATCTGGACAATTACGAAGAGGCATTGGATGGCGTGGAAGAAGTGCGTCGTTCCCTTTTGCTTGCGTTGATTGACCGTAAAATAAATAAGTATATTGCGTCTGTGGACGGTATTGTAAGAAAACTTGAGAAAGATAAGTATTTATTGATTCTCCGGAAAAAAGCCGTTGCGCAGTTAAAAGAAGCAAAGTTTGAAATTTTGGAAGATGTTAAAACCGTAAACATCGGTAATGAAATAGCGGTTACCTTAAGTATCGGTATCGGTCTCGGCGGATTGAGTTACAGTCAGAATACGGAATTTGCCCGTGCGGCCATTGACCTGGCATTGGGCCGAGGCGGCGATCAGGCAGTTGTGAAAATACCGGGAAATATCCAGTATTACGGCGGAAAGAGCCAGCAGATTGAAAAGAGCACCCGCGTAAAAGCCCGTGTAAAAGCCCAGGCGTTAAAGGAAATCATCGAAGCCAAAGACCAGTTGTTTGTTATGGGACACCGGCTTGCCGATGCAGACAGTTTCGGTGCGGCGGTAGGTATTTATACCATTGCCAAATCCATGCAGCGTAAGGCACACATTGTTATGAATGATGTGAATACTTCCTTGCGCCCCATGGTGGAACTTTTTACACAGAGTGCGGATTATGATGATGATATGATTCTTACCAGCCAGGAGGCGTTGGAGAAGGTAGGAAATAATGCGGTGCTGGTTGTAGTGGATATTAATAAACCGTCTATTACAGAGTGTCCGGAACTTCTAAAACATTGCAAAGCAATCGTGGTGTTAGATCATCACAGACAGGGCGAGGAAACCATTGATAATGCAACGCTTTCTTATGTGGAGCCTTATGCGTCCTCAGCCTGTGAAATGGTTGCGGAAATTCTGCAGTATGTGGATACCGGCACCAAAATCAAATCTGTTGAAGCGGATTGTCTGTATTCCGGTATTATGATTGATACCAATAATTTTATGACCAAGACAGGTGTGCGAACCTTTGAAGCAGCAGCATTTTTACGCCGAAGCGGTGCGGATGTGACCCGTGTGCGTAAATTATTCCGTGAAGAAGCGTCTGAATATATGGCAAAGGCCAAGACAATTCGTGATACGATGATTTATCGTAATGATTATGCCATTTCCGTATGTGACGGTTCCGGTTGTGAGAGTCCTACGATTGTGGCAGCGCAGGCAGCCAATGAGTTGTTGAATATTAACGGTGTAAAAGCAAGTTTTGTATTTACGGAATATCAGGGCAAGGTATATTTGAGTGCCCGTTCCATTGATGAATTGAATGTTCAGATTGTTATGGAACGGCTTGGCGGCGGTGGTCATATGAACATTGCAGGTGCACAGTTTACCGAAGTGGGAGTGGAAGAAGCAGTGAAACGTCTGCAGGAAACACTTGACGAGATGATTGAAAATAAAGATATTTAATTTTAACTTTGATATACTGTTTTAGATATAAGAATGAGATTACAATAGAACTACTTAAGAGAACTATTTAGGTGGGAATGGAGAGAAGAAAGATGAAAGTTATTTTGTTACAGGATGTAAAAGCCCTTGGCAAAAAGGGAGATATGGTAGAAGTAAGTGACGGCTATGCCAGAAATTTTATCTTAAAAAAGAAGTTGGGCGTAGAAGCCAATGAAGCCAATAAGAATGATTTAAAATTGCAGAAGGCCAATCAGGAAAAGATTGCCAAGGAACAGTACGATGCTGCAGTTGCTCTGGGCAAGGAACTGGAAGAAATTACGGTAGTGCTTACTGTCAAAGCAGGAGAAGGCGGCAGAGTATTCGGCGCTGTAACTGCGAAGGAAATCGCCCAGGCGTTGCAGACACAGTTTGGTAAGGAAGTAGATAAGAAAAAAATCCAGTTGGCAGATTCTATTAAGAGCATTGGAAGTTTTGAGGTTTCCGTTAAACTTCATACGAAGGTAACCGCAAAATTAAGTGTTAAGGTAGATGCGGCAAAATAAAGGGGAACTACAATGGATGAAATGGTAGTAAAAAGAGTATTACCACATTCTACGGAGGCAGAGCAGGCAGTGCTTGGTGCCATGTTGATGGATGCAGAAGCCATTACATCGGCATCGGAAATGATTACCGGTGATGACTTTTATAACAAAAAGTACGGTATGCTTTTTGATACGATTGTAGAGTTACAGGGAAACACCGGCGGCTCCGTGGATTTGGTAGTATTACAGAATAAATTAAAAGAAAAAGGTGCTCCGCCTGAAGTCAGCAGTTTGGACTATGTCCGTGATATTATGGGTATGGTTTATACTTCGGCGAAAGTAAACGATTATGCACAGATTGTGCAGCAGAAAGCGGTTCTTCGTAAGTTGATTCGTACAACGGAACAGATTTCGGATACCTGTTATAGCGGGAAAGATGATGTAGAAACGATTCTGGAAGAAACCGAAAAGAAGATTTTTGAAATTGTACAGAAACGTAATACCGGAGATTTTGTACCGATTAAACAGGTTGTTATGAATGCCTTGGAAATGATAGAAAAGGCTGCAAAGAATAAAGGTGCCATTACGGGTGTTCCGACCGGATTTACGGATTTGGATTATTCTACGGCCGGTTTTCAGCCTTCTGACCTGATTTTGATTGCTGCACGTCCTTCTATGGGTAAAACGGCGTTCGCATTGAATATAGCCCTTCATGCGGCTCTGAAATGCCAGAAGTCGGTAGCAGTCTTCAGTTTGGAAATGTCCAAGGAACAGTTGGTAAACCGTTTGTTCGCCATGGAGTCCAAAGTTAATTCGCAGAACTTGCGAACCGGTAAAATGTCCGATAAAGAGTGGGCACAGTTGGTAGAGGGTGCTTTGGAAGTTGCCAATGCCAAATTGATTATTGATGATACCGGTAGTATCAGTATTTCGGAACTTCGTTCCAAGTGCCGTAAATTTAAGTTAGAACATGGTCTGGATATGATTATGATTGACTACTTACAGTTGATGACCGGTAGTGGCAAAACAGACTCCAGACAGCAGGAAGTATCGGATATTTCCCGTTCCTTAAAAGCGCTTGCCAGAGAGTTAAATGTTCCTGTTATTGCCTTATCGCAGTTGAGCCGTAAAGTTGAGGAGAGACCGGACCACAGACCTATGATGTCCGATTTACGTGAATCCGGAGCCATTGAGCAGGATGCCGACGTGGTAATGTTTATTTACCGAGACGATTACTATAATAAAGATACAGACAAGCCTAATGTGGCAGAAATTATTATCGCAAAACAGCGTAACGGCCCCATTGGTACGATTGAACTGGCATGGTTGCCGGATTATACACAATTCAAGAATCTTGCGAAATAAAGCATGAACGTACGAAAGAAAAGAACAAATCATTTGGTGGTTTGTTCTTTTTTCATTGCGCAGGGGATGTAACCGAAAACATAAGATAAAAGAATTTCAAAAGAATCATCTCTTATTTTATAAATTGGAAAGGAGTTAAAAGCAATGGTACAAACTATGTTTTATATTTCGGAGGCAGCAAGAGAGGTAAAGGTCGAGAATCATGTTTTGCGTTACTGGGAGGAAGAATTGAATCTTCCGGTGAAAAGAAATGAGCAGGGGCACCGTTATTATACCAAAGATGATATTGAACGTTTCATTTACATCAAAGAATTAAAAGAAGAAGGATTACAGTTAAAAGCAATTCGCAATCTTTTGGAAAAACAGGGAGTTGTTAGGAGCGGAGAAGCGGTTGAGAAGAAAACGATATCAGATAAAAGTCAACCCAAAAACAACGCAGAAAAGATTGTAAGCATTGAGCCGAGAGAGAATAGGGATGAAATATCTCCTCAATTAATGCTGTTAAATTCCAATCGTTTAAAACCGCAGCGAAACGTTAATACAGCGGATGAAGAGGACAAGCAGGAGAAGGCATATCGTTTACAGATGCTTTTGAGGGCAATGATTGCGGAAGCGGTCAGCGAGAATAATCGCGAATTGGGAAACGATATCAAAGAAATTGTACAAAAGGAAATGGACTACCAGTTCCGTATGCAGGAGGAAAGAGAAGAAGAACGGGAGAAAATGCGTGTAGAGCGCGAGAATGCGCACTATACACGTATTGATGAATTGCTTCGTGAGAAACTTCCGAATAAAAGAAAAAAGCATTCACTTTGGTGAATGCTTCCTTCGATATGTTTTATTTTATTAACCTTCTGTGATAGCTTCTGCAGGACAAGCATCTGCACATCCGCCGCAATCGATGCAAGCATCTGCATCAATTACATACTTATCAGCGCCTTCGCTGATTGCTTCTACGGGGCACTGTGCTGCGCAAGCGCCACAAGATACACAAGAATCACCAATTACATATGCCATGTTCAAACCCTCCTTGAATAATACAAATATGCTTATTTAAGCCTATAACTATTTTAATACAAAAAAATATGAATATCAAGTGGTTAAAACAACCTAATCGTGATATATGAATAAAAATTATGACTTTTTACATATTTTGCTTGGTTTCGCTGATTGCTCTCAACACAATCTGTTTTTTAGCAAGAACCAGGTCTTTTTCTGCTGCAGGAACGCCTTCCAAAGGATAGGGAATGCCTAATTTCTCATATTTGGGAATGCCCATTGTATGATAGGGAAGGATATCCAATGCGTGAAGCGTAGTTAACTCACCTAAGAATGCACCTAAGCGATATAAGTCTTCATCAGAATCCGTAATGGTAGGTACCAAAACGTGACGTATCCACATGTCTTCCCCTTTTTCTGATAAATATCGTGCAAAAGCAAGAATATTTTCATTGGAATGTCCCGTCAGTTTGCGATGTTTCTCGGCATCTATGTGCTTTAAGTCTAACATAATTAAGTCCGTGACTTTTAAAAGCGCATCTAATTTTTTGAGCCATTCCGGATTGTTCGGGTTGTGACAGATGCCCGATGTATCCAGGCAGGTGTGAACACCGTTTTCGTGAAATTTTGTAAAAAGTTCAATTAAAAAATCAATTTGCATCAAAGGTTCGCCACCGGTAGCGGTTACTCCACCATTGCCATAAAATGCGCGATTGCGTTCAAAACGCTCCCACAGTTCTTCGACACTATGTTCTTCGCCTGTGTTTGGCTGCCAAGTGTCCGGATTATGACAATATGCACAACGCATAGGGCATCCTTGAAAGAATATTACAAATCGAACCCCCGGGCCGTCAACGGCACCGAAGGTTTCGATTGAATGAATATATCCTTTATTCATTTAGTTCTTACAGTGACTCGTGGAATGTTCTGGAAATAACATCCATCTGCTGTTCACGAGTAAGTTTAATGAAGTTTACAGCGTAACCGGATACACGGATTGTAAGCTGAGGATATTTCTCGGGATGATCCATAGCATCCAATAAGGTTTCGCGGTTAAATACGTTAACGTTTAAGTGGTGTCCGCCCTTCTGTACGTAACCGTCCAAGAGAGAAACTAAGTTGTCTACCTGGAATGAGTCGGAACCATCAACGCAAATGCTGTCTCCGCAACCGCAATCGCCACAGATTTCTGCGTCGATGTTGTCAGAGAAGAGATCGTTGCTCTTACCAAGTGCATTGGGGATGATACTGAAGGTATTTGAAATACCGTCCTGTGCATCAAGGAAAGGTAATTTAGCAACAGAAGCAAGGGAAGCAACAGCACCGCTTGTATCTCTTCCGTGCATAGGGTTTGCACCGGGTGCGAAAGGAACGCCGGCCTTACGTCCGTCAGGTGTAGCACCTGTATTCTTACCATATACTACGTTAGAAGTAATGGTTAATACGGAAGTTGTAGGGAAACCATCACGATATGTGTGGTGGCTGCGTACATAGTTCATAAATGTTGTAACGATTTCTGTTGCAATAGAGTCTACGCGGTCGTCGTCGTTACCATATTTAGGGAAGTCACCTTCTACGTTGTAATCTACGATAATGCCGTTCTCATCACGAATTGCTGTAACCTTAGCATATTTAATCGCTGAAAGTGAGTCAGCAACTACGGAAAGACCTGCAATACCTGTTGCAAAGTAACGTCTTACATCTCTGTCATGAAGAGCCATCTGTGCACGTTCGTAGCAGTACTTGTCATGCATATAGTGGATACAGTTCAAAGTATCTACATAAACGCCTGCCAACCATGACATCATTTCTTTGTAAAGTTCCATTACCTTATCATATTCTAAAACATCGCCTTCGTAAGCCTTAAAGGTCTTAGGAGCAACCTGTTTCTTGGTATTTTCATCAACACCGCCGTTTAATGAGTAAAGGAGGCACTTAGCAAGGTTTGCTCTTGCACCGAAGAACTGCATTTCCTTACCAACACGCATTGAAGATACACAACATGCGATAGCGTAGTCATCACCATGTGTTTTACGCATCATATCGTCATTTTCATACTGGATAGCAGAAGTAATGATGGAAATCTTAGCACAGTACTTCTTGAAGCCTTCCGGTAATAATTCAGACCAGAGAACGGTTAAGTTGGGCTCGGGAGCGGGTCCTAAGTTCTCTAAAGTATGGAGGTAACGGAATGACATCTTAGTTGCCATATGTCTTCCGTCAAGGCCTGCACCACCTAATGATTCGGTAGCCCATACGGGGTCACCTGAGAATAAACTGTTGTATTCAGGTGTTCTTGCGAATTTAACAAGACGTAACTTCATAATGAAGTGATCAACGAATTCCTGAATCTGTTCTTCTGTAAATGTTCCGTTTGCTAAGTCTCTCTGTGCATAAATATCAAGGAATGTAGATGTACGACCGATACTCATGGCAGCACCGTTCTGTTCCTTGATTGCAGAAAGATAACCAAAGTATACGCCCTGGATTGCTTCCTGTACGTTTGTTGCAGGATTTGAAATGTCACATCCGTAAGATGCAGCCATTTTCTTCATATCTTCCAAAGCACGAATCTGCTCTGAAATTTCTTCACGAAGACGAATTACGTCATCAGTCATGGGACGAACCAAAGAAGCCTTCTGTGCCTGCTTGTCTTCGATCAAACGGTCAATACCGTAAAGAGCGACTCTTCTGTAGTCACCGATGATACGACCACGTCCGTAAGCATCGGGAAGACCTGTAATAATGTGGTTAGAACGGCATGCACGCATTTCCGGTGTATAAGCATCGAATACACCTGCGTTATGTGTCTTTCTGTAGGTTGTGTAGAATTCTTCTACTTCGGGATCTAATGTATAACCGTTATCCGCGCAAGCTTTCTCAGCCATACGAACACCGCCGAATACGTGTAAACCACGCTTGAAGGGCTTATCTGTCTGGAAACCTACGATAGTTTCTTTGTCTTTATTCAAATATCCGGGGCCATGGGAAATGATTGTGGAAACAACCTTGGTGTCCATATCAAGAACGCCGCCTGCTTCTCTTTCCTGCTTGGTAAGGTCTAATACCTGTTCCCATAAGTCCTTTGTATTCTGTGTTGCGTCTGCAAGGAATGATTCATCTCCGTCGTAGGGTTCATAGTTGGCCTGTATGAAGTCCCTGACATTGATTTCGTTCTGCCATAACTCGCCTTTAAAACCTGTCCATTCTTCTCTCAATGTTTTATCCTCCTAAATATATATTTTGAAAAAATTGTTTATTAAAGACTATCAATAATTGTACTCCTCTAAACCGGTATAGTCAAGTCAAAAGCCTTGATAAAATTGATAAAAAAGAATGGAAGATTAAGGTTTTTTTGATAAGTTTATCTTGCACATTCGAACAATCTGTTTTAGAATGAAAAATGTAAAAAGTTATGGAAAGAGAGGAATTAAAAATGGCTGAATTTAATAAAGATATGACCATCGGCGAAATGTTAAGAGCCAACCCCGGAGTTGCGCCCGTACTTATGAGCGCAGGTATGCATTGTATCGGCTGTCCTTCCGCACAGGGAGAAACACTTGAAGAAGCGGCTATGGTACACGGTATGGATGTAGATGCATTGCTTGAGGCGTTGAATCAGTTATAAAATTGCATTCTGCGTGAGAACGGAATCCGAAAAGATAAAAAATCGCTTAGACCACATAATGGGGTTTAAGCGATTTTATTATTTTACAATGAATAATTATATCAAACATATCGGAAGTGTTTAGATGGCAGCCAGTGATTCCACTGCATTTTCGGCAACCAACACGTCGCAATGTTCCGCTACGTAGAATTTAAAATAGCCGTTGTCGTAAACGGTACCGGCGTATTCCGAAAGAATATTGCAGATTCTGGTAAAATCATTCTCCGCGGAATTAATCTCATATAAATACAGAATAAAAGTGTTTTTTCTGTTATTTTTATAAAAGATACTGCTTCCCGTAAAAACCGCATTCAGGGCACGGCAGGCACGAAGGGCTTCATTCACGGAATCAAATTCGTAAAAAACGCTTTGGGAACTTACGGTTTCTGCGGATTTGCCTTCTTCGGTGTTTTCCGAAGAACCGACAATTCCTTTGTCATTGTGCTGCTGCATTTTTTTGAATAATTCGGCAATGTCTTCGTTTTTTTCGGTTAAACTCTGGAATACGTCACCCAGAATACCGGCCAGAGGGTTTTCGCCATCGTGTACGGAAGGGGCAAATCTGGAAAAACGGGTATCCAGTTCGTCCGGGTCTTCCACTTTGGTGATGATGATGACCGCGCACTCCGTAAAAGGAATGACTTCGATCATCAGCGGGGTATCCTCCGCATCAAAGTCGCATTCGTAAGCGGCCTTTTGCATCATATCCTGGAAAAGACGTTTTACTTTTTCGTTTCCGTAGGACATTTCGCTTAACTTCAAGTCGCGTTTTTCTAATTCTTTTTTGGTAAGTGTACATCGTATTTGATGATCATTTACTCTTTCTATCTTCATTCAATACTCCAATCTGTATAAACGGATTATATTACATATTATATTTCGACATAAAAACGCAAAGTTTTTACAGTATCTTAATCTTTTCACAAATTTTAGTCAATACTTATGGACTTTTGTTCACTAAATTTTAAAGAGAAAAATTTTCCAAAAGCGCGAAATTTGTCGACGTCTTTTTCTTGAAAAAGGCTTGCATCGGTTTTATACTGAAAGCGAAAGGTGCCTCAACGGAAAAATGTACCGGTTAGGAGGCAGTGGTTTTCTTTTTTATTCATATATTCTTTCCTTATAACGATCTTCTTTCGAAGTCTCATCTTCGAAATGTCTTATAAGCTGGTGTGCGTTCGCACGCTTGTGATTCCAAATAATTTTCAAAGCATAATAATTCATAATTTGGATGTGGAAAGTCGGCACTTCCACGGATCTTGCGTTGTAGTAGTATCGTCACATTTAAGATATTTTATGATGGAAATTTCGTTTTGATACAAATACATCACGGTTCCTTTTGGGATAAAAGCGAAATGAAATCAATTTGTCTTCTGTCTGAAATCATATCCTTTTCTGCAAGAGTTTAAACATGGTAAGTCCCTCAAACTACGCAACTTTTGCGAAAACGGAAAAAAACAGGAAAAAATTTTAATGACGATGCTGAAATATTCTGCTATAATAAGGGCGGTCAAAAACCGAAACGGAGGAAACGTCATGGAACCGAGACGCGAGGATAAGCGGAAGAAAAAGAGAAAAAAACAGAGACAGGCCATGTTAGCCAGAGCAATCCCTGTTGTGATTGCGATTGTCCTTATTATAGCCCTGGTGGGAATTTTTTACGGGGAAACATTGATTGAAAGTGTGTATTATACTTCGGAACGTGAGGATTTGTATCAGTATTTTGAATTGATTGAGTCCGATGATGTTGCCATTATGTTGCAGGATGCCCATATTGAAGAAAAGGCAAAAGTGCTGGACGGGAACTGTTATTTTGATATGGCAACGGTGGAGAAATATTTTACGGACCGTTTTTATATAAACAGAGATGAGGGTATTGTTCTTTATACCACGGAGAAAGATATTTATAAAACGTTAATCGGGGAAGAATATTCCTATTATACTTTGTCCGGTACGGAGAATGCTTTGTCTGCTCCGGCCGCTGTAATGATTGATGAGGAAGTTTATCTTTCGGCGGAATATGTCAAATTATTTGCAAATTTTTCCTATGAATTTTTTGCAGAACCTAACCGTATGTTACTCTATACCGAATGGGGAACCAGACAGAGCGCCAATATTGTAAAAGATACCAAACTCCGGTATCAGGGCGGGGTAAAGAGCCCGATTTTGAAGGATATGGCGGAAGGCGACAAAGTCTTTGTGCTGGAAGAAATGGAGAAATGGACCAAGGTCATAACCGAAGACGGTATCATCGGTTATGTTGAGAATAAAAGACTGGAAGCCGGTGAAACCGTAGCGCAGACGCCGGTAACTGATGCTGTGGTTTTAAATTATCAGAGTATCAGCCGTGAAGGCAAGATTAATATGGCATTTCATCAGGTATTTTCTGCGGCGGCAAACAGTACATATGATTCCTATATGGCGGATACCAAGTCGGTAAATGTAATTGCACCTACATGGTTCCGTGTGAAAGATGAAGAAGGTACGCTTGAGTGCATCGCAAGTTCTGATTATGTAACCAAGGCTCATAATCAGGGCATTGAAGTATGGGCCGTAGTAACCGATGTGGATTATGAAGTGCCGATTGGCGCAATTCTTTCATCATCAGAGAAGAGGGAAGCAATTGTTTCGTCCTTGATTTCGTATGCATTACAGTATGGAGTGGACGGCATCAATGTGGACTTTGAAACCGTAGGAGCGGATTACGGTGATGATTTTGTACAGTTTTTAAGAGAGTTGTCGATTCAGACTCATGCAAACAATCTGGTATTGTCGGTAGACAATTATGCCCCTACCGCATCTACCATGTATTATAACCGTGCGGAGCAGGGACTGGTGGCAGATTATGTTGTGGTTATGGGATATGATGAACATTGGGCAAGTTCCCAAATTGCAGGTTCCGTAGCATCCATTAATTTCGTGGAAACCGGTATTCAGAGAACGATGGAAGAAGTTCCGGCAGAGAAAATCATCAATGCGATCCCTTTTTATACCAGACTTTGGAAAACCAACGGCGGAACGGTCAGTTGCGAAACCATCGGAATGGAACTTGCACAGAATTGGGTTGACAGCAACGGTGTGGAACTGTACTGGGATAACGAAACCTGTCAGTATTACGGAGAACTTCAGAAAGATGGTACGCTGTATCAGATTTGGATGGAAGAGAACGAATCTATTCAGGTAAAGTTAAATGTAATGGATGCCAATAATATTGCAGGTGTTGCGGAATGGAAACTGGATTTTGAGAATCCTTCCGTTTGGGATGTTATTGAGATATATGTAAATTCATAGAAATTGGTTGTACCCCGTCACATAAAGTGGCGGGGTTTTTATATGGTATGATGAGTCTTGCAGAGGGGCGCTATTCCGATGTCCGTAGAGACGTTATTAACATTAGCCAAAACGCTTGTTGTCGAATTGCGCGATGACTTTTTCTTGTCGAAATCTGACGAAAATGATAAAATCACTTCGGGTGGCAGAATGTTGCTGTCACAATCTACTACAGAAAGCAACTGTATTCACAGTCGAATCGACCAAATTTTCCACAAAGGAATTCAATAATTACCACAGGACCGTTGTTTTAGGACATTCTTTAAATTCGTCATTTTGCACATAGGCAGATTGAGGCACCATTGATAAAATGGAATTAGTTTACGTGTCTGTGAAAACTTATCTAATCCTTATCTGTGTCCATAAAAAGGACGGTCTTTTTGAAAAACGCGGGGAAAGCGTACAGAACTGAGCAGAAATAACAATCATTGTCAAACAGAATAGGGGTAGTGTTTTATGAATAAGAAATTTGCGGATTTGGCAATCTGTGATGCTTTTTTGTTGTCCCAAATTATGCGAAATGAAAGGGTGGCAAAGAGGTTTCTGGAGAAGATTACAAATGTGAAAGTATATAAAATCGATGCGGATAAGAATAATATTACGGAATATGAGGAAGGCGTTAACGGAATAAGGCTTACCGTACATATTGCCGATATTTTAAAGAGTATATGGCAAATGGAACTGTACATTTTAAAAGAAGATATTTTTGGTAAAAAGAAAGGTGTTTACCATTTTACGGAACAGTGTCGCGGTATTCCTACATTAGAATTGCAAGCGGGTGTACATCGGATTTTTATATGTGCCACACCTGAAATATCAGAGACGGTAGCGGATGCGGAACTGCAGGCGCTTATGGCTTATATTCTTAATCATGAAGAGAAAAGAAGTAATTTGGTAAAGATGCTGGATGATGAAGTTTGTCGGGTAAAAAACAATTCCATATATGTCAAAGAGTATCAACGTATACAACAGGAAGCAGTGGAAGCCAGCCAAAGGGAGTATGCGAGAAGACGTCAGGGGAAATCTGTCTATATCAAAAGATAAGGTAAGGGAGAAGTACCGTTGTCGCAGCACCCTTTTTTGAAATATAATCATTCTGCGAATATGACAACCGCTGTCACAAATACATTTTATAAAAAGCAAGGGTGTAGTGTGCCCGGGAGGACTTTTTATGATGAGTTATTTGTGGGGCGGTATGATTGTCACAGGGATTCTTTATGCTGCTTTTGCAGGGAATTTAGAGGCGGTTACGGATGCGGCGATTCAATCGGCGCAAGATGCCGTAACCTTGTGCATTACCATGATGGGTGTGATGTCCATGTGGGTAGGTTTGATGGAGATTGCCAAGGAAGCAGGGATTGTGGAACGGCTGTCCAAGTGGATTGGCCCGGTGCTTCGCTTTCTGTTCCCTAACGTACCCAAGGGAAGTAAGGCGGAAGAATTTATTTCTCTGAATGTGATTGCCAATGTACTGGGACTGGGCTGGGCGGCAACGCCGGCAGGCTTAAATGCAATGAAGGAACTGGACGGATTGCGGGAACAACGCGGTTTGACGCCGGGAATTGCGACCAATGACATGTGTAACTTTTTGATTTTAAATATATCTTCATTGCAGTTAATTCCTGTGAATCTGATTGCATATCGAAGCAGTTACGGCTCGGAGAATCCGGCGGGAATCATTGCACCGGCTATTTTGGCAACACTGTTTTCCACGGTTGTTGCAATTGTGTTTATCTGCATTGTGAACCGTTTGGCAAAGGAGCAGAGGAGGATGGAAAAATGAGCACTCTCGTTATGATTTCCAATATGATTCTTCCTGTTGTTATCTTGTTGATTGTGGCCATCGGATTAGGGCGTAAACTGGACGTGTATGCGCTTTTTATCAGAGGTGCGGAAGACGGTTTTCAAACCGTAATCAAAATTATGCCAACGCTAATCGGTTTGATGGTGGCGGTAGGCGTACTTCGCGCATCCGGTTTTTTTGATTTTTTATCATGGATTCTGACACCGGTTGTAAAATATCTTGCATTGCCGGCTGAGGTGGTTCCTTTTATATTGATTAAAATGTTTTCTTCTTCAGCGGCTACGGGTCTTGCATTGGATTTGTTTAAAACCTATGGCACGGACTCGTACATCGGTACTTTAGTGTCTCTGACTATGTCCTCCACCGAGACGGTTTTTTATACCATGAGCGTATATTTTATGGTGGTTAAAATCACCAAGACCCGCTATACGTTAACAGGGGCGTTGATTGCAACGGTATCCGGTGTGGCGGCAAGCGTAGCCATCGCATTGTGGATGTGCGGGTGAAGAGGCGGCAAGATGCAGGGCATAAGAATCCGGAAGGATAGCCTTGAAAAAATAACAGCGATATTTTATTATGATTTTAACCGGGTTGCGACAAAAAGTGCCTAAAATCAGGCATTTGCAACCGCCTGTTGACAAATTTACAAGTCGGCTTGATAGAATGCAACCGACCGAAAAGATAAGATTGGGGTAACAACAAACGAGGTGCGAAAACAAAAATGCAGTAAATGATTTCGTAGCATTCTGAAGAAATGGAATCTCATAATTTATTACCCCAAGGAGGAAGAAAAATGATTTTAGCAGACAAAATTATCTATTTGCGAAAGAAGTGCGGATGGTCACAGGAAGAACTGGCAGAGAAGATGAACGTATCCAGACAGTCCATCTCAAAGTGGGAGGGGGCCCAATCGGTTCCCGATTTGGATAAAATATTGAAGTTGTGTCAGGTGTTCGGTGTGTCCACGGATTACTTATTAAAAGAAGAAATCGAAGAACCTGAATTAAAGCAGGATGTATATGAACCTTTGAATGTGAAACATATTTCAGCAGAGTTTGCCAACGAGTTTATGGATGCAAAACGCAAGTCGGCACTTAAGGTAGCAATCGGTGCAAGCATCTGTGTGTTATCGCCCATTGTACTTATGCTTATGAGTGGTTTGGCAGAGTTTGATTTTATAAAAGTCAATGTAGCTGAGGCAATCGGTTTGGCGGTGCTTCTGTGTATGGTGATTGCGGCGGTAGTATTATTTATCTTTAACGGCAGTATGATGGCGGACTATGAGTGGCTTCAGAAGGAAAGTTTTGTGCTGGATTACGGCGTTGCGGGAATTGTTGAGAGCAGAATGAAGAAACAGCGTCCCATGCTTACGCTTACAAGAGCAATCGGTGTTGGTTTGTGTATTTTCGGTGCAGCAGTGGTTGTGGTGACGGCGACGCTTACCGGTGAAGCATTGGAAACGATTATTGCAGTGGATGTTTTACTGGCGTTGGTAGCGATTGCGGTATTTTTATTCATAAGATGGGGCAATGAAGCGGATGCTTATGAGCAATTGCTTCAGACCGGTGATTATGATCCGAACCATAAAAGAAATTTTGAGAAGCACGAATTAATTGGTGGCATCTATTGGTGTACCGTTACTGCAATTTACTTAGCAATCAGTTTTATCACCAATGCGTGGGGCTATACTTGGATTATCTGGCCCGTGACAGGTGTGTTTTATGGTGTGATTGCATGTATTATTCATTATACGGAACGCAAGAAGGGCGAATAAGGGTTGTTAAATATAATATACAGTAAAGAAAGTAAAACCGGGCTTCTAAAAGTCCGGTTTTTTTCATAAAATAATAGTGAGTGTTAAAACATATTTATAAAATACATAAAGAAAAACACGAAAATATCACATTTTCAGAATAAAAAAGAATTGAAAAAATCACATATTTCCGCTATGTTATTTTATAAAATAATGCAGTAGAGATAACTGTGCAAAAAGAAGTATAAAATAAAAAAGATAAGCAAAGGTATCAAACCATTGAAAACAGAAAAACAACAATTTGAAACCAAAGAAAAGAAGGCGTGGTCTCCCGTCACAATCATCAAAAATTTCATCTGCGGTGCCGCTATCGGCGGCGGAGCCATTTTACCCGGCATCAGCGGCGGTGTTCTTTGTGTGGTATTCGGCGTTTACCGCTCTATTATGGAATTGTTTTCGCATCCGATTCGTGCAATCAAAAAAAATTGGAGAATGTTTCTTTTTGTAGGCCTTGGCTGGGTATTCGGCTTCTGGATTTTTGCCAAGGTGATTGAATTTTTGTTTGCGAAGTCCGAGATGATGGCTACTTGGCTTTTTATCGGGCTGATTATCGGAACGATTCCGGCATTGTACAAAGAGGCCGGTAAGCATGGAAGGAGCAAAGGTTCCTTCGTATCCATGTTTATTGCATTTGCGGCATTGACTGCATTGCTTACTTACGTTCAATACGGTGAATTTATTCAGGTGACGCCGAATTTCGGGTGGTATGTTTTTAGCGGAATGCTTTGGGGCTTGAGTATTGTAGTGCCCGGTATGACATCGTCATCCATTCTGATGTCGCTGGGAATTTATCAGGACTTAAATTCCGGCATTGCTGCCTTTGATATGGGCGTAATTATTCCCTGGGTACTCGGTATGATTGGTACGGCAGCGTTACTGGCGCGTTTGGTTACTTATTTGTTTGAAAAGTTTTATTCCCTGTCATTCCATGCGGTAGTTGGAATTGTGATGGCATCCACGGTTGTAATCATTCCGCTGGAGTACAATAATATTTTACAATTGCTGGCGGGAATATTATTTGGCGTGGCAGGCTTTATTATTGCTTATCTTTCTGATAAAATGGATTTAAAAGTAAAATCAGAGGAGTAGTTTTATGAACATTCAGGAAATTTTATCCAAAGTAGACCATACATTATTGTCACAGACTGCAACCTGGGAAGAAATCAAAGCAATCTGTGACGACGGAATCAAGTATCAGACTGCATCTGTGTGCATTCCGTCTGTCTATGTAAAACAGGCGGCAGACTATGTGCAGGGCAAGGTAAAAGTATGTACCGTAATCGGTTTTCCAAACGGCTATGTACCTACTGCCATTAAATGCGAAGAAGCGCGTCTGGCGATTGAGGAAGGTGCCGATGAAATCGATATGGTCGTTTGTGTCGGCGCGTTGAAGGACAAGCGTTATGATGCGATTCTGGAAGAAATCAAAGCAATTAAAAACGTATGCGGCGATAAAGTTTTAAAGGTAATCATTGAGACATGTCTTTTAACCGATGAAGAGAAGATTAAAATGTGTGAAATCGTGATGGCATCCGGTGCGGATTATATCAAGACGTCCACCGGTTTCTCTACGGCCGGTGCAACGCCTGATGATATCCGTATTTTTGCGAAGCATATTAAGGCTCCTGTTAAAATCAAAGCAGCCGGAGGCATTAAATCCATTGCCGATGCGGAAGAATTCCTTGCGCTTGGCGCAGACCGCCTCGGAACCAGCCGCATCGTAAAATTAGTGAAAGAAATGTAAGCAGAAGCCGTATCAGCATCCCAAGGCGGGATTGGGGTATTTTGCATAAAAGATTTCTTTTAGAAAAATGTTGTTTGCGCATGCGGATAAAGAAAGTGATTCGGACACATCCGATGTTTCATATTCGCGGATGACATCTTTGATGGTTTCAAAATCAGCCGGGCCGAAGTTAAGCAGGAATGTATGGAAACGATAGTCGCTGTAATGACTTTTCCACTCTGTTTGGGCCAGTTTGCGGCATTCCATAATTTCTAAATAGCCAACATAATATTGCAAATAATTTCCGGGGGAATTTACGATGTAGTCGTAGATTTCCCTTGTTGTTTGCGGGTCTTCAATGCCAAAGGAACATAAGGTTTCGTGAGCGTCTTCGTAGGTGGCACCGTAGTAATGAATGGAGATATCCAGCATGGAATACAAGGCCAGATGTAACTTACGGTTGAGAAGTACCAGTTCGCAGTAGTCGGCATCGCCAAAATCCTTGGCATATTCATAGGAGTAAAATTCCGCATAAGTGGCATAGCCTTCCACATAACCGCCGAAGTGTAACAGATGCCGAAGCGGATGCGTATTTTGTTCTTCCCATGCCAGTGTGGAGTAAACGGACTGGTACAAATGGCCGGGGTATCCCTCGTGAGCCAGGGTAGTGTACAGTTCTAAATTCTCCGGTGCCGAACCGTAGTTAATGTAAATTACATTTTGGCTGATATCGTCCAAGGGCGGCGTCAGATAAAAAGCGGGACTTAGGTATTCTTCCATGGATTCACTGACTTTTTTGACTTCGTAGGAAGGCATGGTTTCTTCCGTTACGCCCGGGTATGCCGGAAAATCAGACCGGATTTCGGATTCTAAATCTGCCAGCATTTTATCCGGTTCGGATAAGGAAAATATGGCGGCACCATTATCGTGCGGAATCTGATTTGCAACATTGATAAAAGAATCATAATCCGACATAAAAGAGGTTTTCAACAGATTCATCAATTCTTCGGGGCTTTTGGAAGAACCGGTCTGTCGGGCAACTAAGATTTGATAATAATCCCTTCCCTCCGGATAATAGCATAGCCCCATATCATTGGTACCTGTTCCGCAAAGAGAAGTCAGATGCCCGGCAAGACTTTGGTAGGCAGGAAGCAAATTGTGTAACAGGATTTGATTATTTGCCTGCAGATAAGCATCCATTTCACCTTGGGTGATTTCGCCTTTTTCCACAAGCGGCGTTAAACGTTCCGCAAAAGAGGTCTGCAGGAAGTGCGTTCCGTTTGCCAATTCTTCTTCCGTGATAATATGGTTGCATTGGGCAACGGTATCATGACAGGCTTTTGCAGACATAAAAAGACCCTCCGCCGCCTTTTCTTCTTCGAAAGCCACAAGACCGTCGAAATAAGCGGGAACACTTTGCAATAATGCAAGATAGTTTTCGATATCGTTTTTATCACGAAGAGAATATTCTGCCAAAAGAACGGGAAGTTGATTCTGCATTCCGGAGGTGGGAGACAGAGGTTCATCATAATACAGATATTCATAGGCAATCTTCTCAGACTCCATGTAATCAACCAGAATTTGGTAAGTATATTGGTTAGACCGGCTTAATGCGTCCGGAGAAATTGCTTTTAGTTCTTCCAGTGTGGCCAAAAGAGAATAGTAATCCCCCATGCTTTGGGTTTTATTATAGGGAGTAAGTGTGACGGTGTAGGTGTCAATGCCGTATGCCTCAGGATTGGAAAGGGTATAGTGAAGGCTTAAGCCGTCGCTGCATAATTCTTCTGTAAAAATTTGGTCGCACAATTTTTCAAACCGGCGATTCGGCGTGTGAAAAAAAGCCAGAAGGGCGAAAAAAAGCAAAATAAGACCGGCAATCATTAACAGCGCTGATTTGCGGCTTAAATGCAAGTCAAAGAAAAAAGAACTGATTTTTTGCCGGAAAGTGGTGGCAAATTTGGATAGGGACATATCAGTATCCTTTCTTTTTTGTTTTAAATATATGAAAAAAAAGAAATAATAATGTAAAAATGTTGTTTCTTGTTTGAAAAAGTGCTAAACTATTAGCGGTTAAAAAGCACAATACACATTTTACGGAGGCAAAAATGAATAATTTGGAATTGCAAAAGATCGCCAATGAAGTTCGAAAAGGTATTATCATTTCTACCCATGCCGCAAAAGCCGGACATCCCGGCGGCTCTATGTCGGCAGCGGATATTTTCACATATTTGTATTTTGAGGAGATGCAGAACATTGATCCTGCAAATCCTAAGAATCCGGACAGAGACCGTTTTGTTTTATCCAAAGGTCATACAGCCCCCGGGTTATATGCAACTTTGGCTTTAAAAGGTTTCTTCCCTTTTGAAGATTTGACCAAACTTCGTAAATTGCATTCTTATTTACAGGGACATCCTGATATGAAAGTAACTCCCGGCGTTGATATGTCTACCGGCTCTTTGGGACAGGGGATTTCTGCGGCAGTGGGTATGGCGCTTGCTGCAAGAATCGACAAGAAGGACTATCGCGTGTACACCTTACTTGGTGACGGCGAAATTGAAGAAGGTCAGGTTTGGGAAGCTGCAATGTATGCGGGGCACAAGAAGTTGGATAATCTTGTTGCAATCGTAGATAACAATGGTTTACAGATTGACGGCAAGATTGAAGATGTATGTTCTCCTTACCCCATTGACAAGAAGTTTGAAGCATTTAACTGGCATGTAATCAATGCGGATGCGCATGATTTTGACAGCCTCCGTGCTGCATTTGCAGAGGCTAAAACAGTGAAGGGTATGCCTACCGTAATTGTATGTAAGAGTATAAAAGGAAAGGGCGTTTCTTTTATGGAGAATCAGGCAGGCTGGCACGGTGTTGCGCCTAATGATGAGCAGAAAGAAGCGGCTATGGCAGAATTAGAGAAAGCAGGTGAAGAATTATGTCAGAAGTAAAAAGAATTGCTACGAGACAGGGATATGGTGAAGCGCTTGCTGAACTCGGTGAAGAATTTGATAATCTTGTGGTTATGGACGCTGACCTTGCAGAGTCTACCAAGACCATTATGTTCGGAAAGAAGTTTCCGGAGCGTTTCTTTGACTGCGGTATCGCGGAAGGGAATATGGTAAGTATGGCAGCAGGTCTTGCATCAACCGGTAAGACCGTATTTGCAAGTTCATTTGCGATGTTTGCAACGGGACGTGCGTATGAACAGATTCGTAACTCTGTAGGATATCCTGCATTAAACGTAAAGATTGCCGCAACCCACGGCGGTATTACCGTAGGTGAAGACGGTGCAACCCATCAGTGTCTGGAAGATGTTTCTCTTATGAGAAATATTCCCGGAATGGTAGTTTGTGTACCTTCCGATGTGATTGAAGCCAAAGCAGCGGTTCGTGCAGCGGTAGAATATCAGGGTCCCGTATTTTTAAGATTCGGCAGAAGTGCAGTACCCGTAATCAATGACAGACCGGATTATAAGTTTGAATTAGGCAAAGGTATTGTATTAAAAGAAGGTACCGATGTTACCATTATTGCTACCGGTATCGTGGTAGAAAGCGCAATGGAAGCCGCTAAAAAATTGGAGGCAGAAGGCGTAAGTGCAGAAGTAATCAACATTCACACCATTAAGCCCATCGATGAAGAACTTGTAGTTGCAAGTGCAAAGAAGACCGGCAAGGTAGTTACCGTAGAAGAACATTCCGTAATCGGCGGTTTGGGAAGTGCAGTATGTGATGTGATTTGCAGATATAATCCCGTACCTGTATTAAAAATCGGTGTACAGGATGAATTCGGTACATCTGCTTCAGCAGCAGTACTTATGAAAGAATATAAGTTGGATGCTGATGGTGTATATGAGCAGGTAAAAGCATTTTTATAAGAATATAAGTGAAAGTGAACAAAAGGATGCGTCTGATATCAGAGGCATCCTTTTTTAACGGAACATAAAAGGTAAAAGGCATATAAAAAGGGCCGGTTCTAATCGAACCGCCCCTTGCTTTTACAAGAATAAAAATTACGGTCTCATTCCCAAACCACCTTCTAAGGTGATGGTTTCGCCTGTCATATACTTGAAGTCGGGATGTGCCAACTGAACACATACTCTACCAATGTGTTCTTCGGGATCGCCGAAGAAGCCCATGGGCGGCGTGTGTACATTCTTTTCGAATGCATCAGGATATGCTTTCTGGAAGTTTTCCAACTGTGCGGTCCATGCAAGAGGACAAATAACGTTAACGTTGATGCCGTCCTTACTCCATTCGGTTGCTGCTACACGGGTTAATCCACGGATACCTTCTTTGGCAGCGGCATAAGCACACTGACCGAAGTTACCGAATAAACCTGCACCGGAAGCAAAGTTGATTACACTACCTTTTGATTTGGCAAGGTGAGGATAGCAAGCCTGCATATAATAAAATGCTGCATATAAACCTGAATAAATTGCAAGGTCAAATTGCTCTGTGGTGTGATTTGCCAAGGTAACGCCGGAAGCAGATGCCTGTGCGTTATTAATTAAAACATCAATGCTGCCGAATTCTGCAATGGCTTTTTCTGCAACGGATGCAGCGATTGCAGCGTTATCGGAACCTGCAGAGATGTCCGCCTGAACGGGAAGTACTTTTACACCATAGAGACGTTCCAATTCTTCTTTGGCATCTTCCAATTTCTTTACGTTACGTCCTGTAATAACGATGTTAGCGCCTTCTTTTGCATAAGCGGTTGCAATACCGTAGCCGATAGAACCTGCTTTGCCGTTTTCAAGAGTCGCACGTCCGCCACCGGTAATAATGACGGTTTTGCCTGTTAAAAATCCCATAAATAAATCCTCCTTTTATCATTTTTCTACAATATAAATTAGAAGCGTACAAAAAACTTACAATGCTATAAAAATAATACAATAAAATCAGCAGATAAGCAAATACAATTAATGACAGTATTTTAGATAAATTTATCGTTTTTTTGTTTATCTGATTTGTCTGTTACAAAGGGTAAATGAACAAAAAAAATCAGGAATAATATAAGATGTCCTACATCCCAAACGGATTCCATCAATCCATAACCGAAAAATATGATGCAAATAAAGAAAGGAACAATGGAATACCATTTCTCGTTGTAGAGATTTATTTTTTTATATGTGTTAAATAGTAGAAGTATGGTTATGATAATTAAAAGTATTCCGACTGGAATTCCGTAATAATAAATAATATGAATCCATAGATTTTGTCCATGCCATGAGACGTAATTTTCGTCTCCGATATCAAAATGTCCTTCGTCGATAAGGTGACCATTCCAAGTTAGATTTTCTAGATATGCTTTCCAAATGGTTAAGCGGACTCTTAAGGAATAATCTTTCAGCCAATCAGGCTCTAGAAGTTCAACTTTTACGGGCGTGCTTGCGGCATAGATTTTTAATACAAACGGATTAAAATTTTCAGCACCAAATATTGTTGAAACAACTCGTCCTAGGGCGGCTTCTAGGAGTTCATCTAATTCGGTATATTTTTCAGAAGTCGGAGGATCATTATAGTGGACTAATGAATCATCAAAATATTCGCTACCATACCAAGTGCGGTGAGTTGTAATAGTAGGTAACCAGCGGCAAGTATAGAATACCGGTAAAAATGTTAGTAGCATAAATGCCACAATAAGAACACCTTTATAAATTACCTGCTTCCATCTTTGATTCCATAATTTTTTTATGACTAATATACCATATAGCAGCGTTACAATTATAGACAAAATCCAAGCAGTTCGACCTATAGTTAAAAATTGGAAAGAGAGCATTCCTCCGGCACCCAGCAAATAAAATATTTTGTAGCCGATTTTTGCTTTTTTTTGATGGAGTTGATGTAGTTTAAAAAGACACATAACGTAAATAATTAAATAATACAAAGCAGCAACATTAGAATTGCCGGCGTATCCTGAGTATCTTATGGTATCATAAGGGCGAAAATAATAAGCATATATTTGCAAAACAAAAAAACCGACAATATTGCCATCTACCATACCACTCCACAAAGAATCTCGGTCTTCGGTTGAATACGGTGTAAGATAAAAAACACTAAACATTATGAGAAACCAAAGCGGCCATAAGTTGTTTTCATTTTTACTGAAAAACATAAAAAGCATCATAGTAATCCACAAAAGAGAAAGTGCATTAAATTTAATGTGCAAATCTTTTTTGAGCAAGATGCGGTAGCCAAGATGTTTTATAACAATAAAAAGCCACCATATGTTCATAACTGCAGTTTCAACTTGCCATAACAAGTATTCGCCCATATGTTTTTTATGGTGAAAAGGAAGTATAACCATAAAAATCACGCAAAGAATTGACCATATAAGATTTGAAATAGTAAAAAAATCTTTTTGCTTGTATCCGCTAAATACAATAAACATCATAACAATGCCGGTACAATTATTCGCAACATACCAAATATCTCCGGATGGACCGCTACGTAATAACTCTATCACATTTAGTAATAAAAAACATAAAAGAAACAGGGTTCTTTTTGAAAAAATTGCTTTTGTTATTTTTTGCACGATTAGTGACCTCTCTATCCATACTGTAATTCTATTATAACATTACGAATATATGTAGTCAAAAATATCTTGTCGAGAATAAGGCTTGAAATTAAAATATAGATAGGTGGCAGAGGATTATTCCTCTGCCTGTTCTTTTTATTCCGCTTTCTCAAATACTTCTTTCCCTAATCCGCACCAGGGGCAAACCCAATCAGAGGGAACTTCTTCCCAGGGAGTACCTGCGGGAACTCCGTTCTCGGGATCTCCTACAGCAGGATCGTATTCATATGTGCAGGGGCAAATATATTTTTCCATAAGTTATTCTCCTTTTTAACTGAAATATTTTTTGAGCAGACCTTCAAATGCCTTACCGTGTCTTGCTTCATCGCGAGCCATTTCATGAACGGTATCATGGATTGCATCCAGGTTTTGTTCCTTCGCTCTTTTTGCAAGGTCAAATTTACCTGCGGTAGCGCCGTTTTCGGCTTCCACTCTCATTTCAAGGTTCTTCTTGGTAGAATCTGTTACAACTTCACCTAATAATTCAGCGAATTTAGCGGCGTGTTCTGCTTCTTCCCAAGCGGCTTTCTCCCAGTACATACCGATTTGGGGATAGCCTTCTCTGTGAGCAACTCTTGCCATTGCAAGGTACATACCGACTTCGGTACATTCTGCAATATAGTTTGCGCGCAAATCTTCCCAAATATCCTCATTGCAACCTTGTGCCACGCCTACAACGTGTTCAGCAGCCCAAACTCTTTCCGCGCTTTGTTCGGTAAACTTGGAAGCAGGAACACCGCACTGAGGGCATTTTTCGGGTGCTTCGTCACCCTCATGTACATAACCGCATACGGAACAAACAAATTTTTTGACGTCATTGTTTGACGCAGTATTAGTATTTGCCGTGTCTGCAATTTTATCAGATGTTTCATTGAAATATTCAAAATCTTCCGCACCGTGTTTGCAGAGAGGACAAATATAGTCTGCAGGAAGGTCGGTACCTTCGTAAACATGACCGCAAATTTTACATTTCCAACCTTCTTTTGCGACCGGTTTCGGTGCGGATTTTTTAATGGTAGATTGATAAAATCCGTAAGAGCAGCACTCTCCGGAAGAAAGAACTTCACCATCAATCAATTCGCCGATGAAAAGCGTGTGGCTGCCTAAATCGTGAGATTCGGTTACTTTTAAGGATAAAAATGAATTGGAATACTTTGTAAGATAAAGTAAGCCGTTTTCGCTTCGTGCCACATCCGTAAAATCAGCGAATTTATCCGTGTCGCGACCCGACTGCATTCCAAAGTGTTGGAACAGGGAGTAGGGCGCATCGGTGGTAAGTGCCGATAAATTAAATATTCCTGTGGATAAAATCATATCGTGTGTTAAGTTACCCTTGATGGCTGCGATGGAAATGCGGGTGGGATGATTTGCCACCTGGACAGCCGTATTAATAATACAGGCGTTATCGCGGCCGTTTTCCTTGGCGGATAATAAATAAACGCCGTAGGTAATGTTATACAATGCTTTTGTATTCATAGGTCCCCCAATCTTTATCCGGTGTGTATAATTTTATACAGTAATAACAACTAAGCCGTGCCACTCATAGCCACTACGTGGCTATTTCGTTCCGGGCTGTCGCCCTATAAAAATGTAACAATAGACGCTCCTGCGAGTAAACTCGCGGAGCGCTATCATTACATTTTTGCACGGCTTGTAGTTTACGAAAAGTATCTCTTCAAAAGTCCTTCGAATGCCTTACCGTGTCTTGCTTCGTCGCGAGCCATTTCATGAACGGTGTCATGGATTGCATCCAGGTTCTGTTCTTTTGCTCTCTTAGCAAGGTCAAATTTACCTGCGGTAGCGCCGTTTTCGGCTTCCACTCTCATTTCAAGGTTCTTCTTGGTAGAATCTGTTACAACTTCGCCTAACAATTCAGCGAATTTAGCAGCATGTTCTGCTTCTTCCCAAGCGGCTTTTTCCCAGTAAAGACCGATTTCGGGATAGCCTTCTCTGTGAGCGACTCTTGCCATTGCAAGGTACATACCAACTTCGGTACATTCACCCATATAGTTTGCACGGAGATCAGCGATAATATCTTCGCTGCAACCCTGAGCCACACCTACAATATGTTCTGCTGCCCAAGTTCTTTCTTCGCTCTGAGTTGTAAACTTAGAAGCGGGAACGCCACACTGAGGGCATTTTTCGGGTGCTGAATCTCCTTCATGAACATAACCACATACCTGACATACATACTTCATAATCTTAATCTCCTTTGCTTTTTAAAATAGTGAAATTAGTGTTGCATTTCCTTACAATCGGAACATTTGCCGTGGAAACAGGCGGTGTAGTAATCGATTACTCCGTTGAAATATTTCTGTGCTTCTGCACTTAAAGTAACCTGCATTTCCATCGGAATGTCCTGTACGCAACCGCAACTGTTGCATACAAAATGATAATGATTGGATACATCTGCGTCGAAACGGTCCGTGTTACCGTTTACGTGCAATCTCTGGATTTCGCCAACATCTTCCAGTAGTGCAAGATTGCGGTAAACGGTTCCCAGGCTGATGTTCGGTTGCTCTTCGCGTACCGCAGAATAAATCTGGTCTGCCGTGGGATGGTCTTTTCTCGACATCAGAAAAGTTTTAATTGCTTCTCTTTGTTTGCTGTACTTTAGATTCATAGCTGGCCGGGCTCCTTTTCTGAAAGTTAAGTGTTTTAGTCTCAATAAACAATAACAGTAACGATTACTGATATTACTATATCATATTTTTGCCGGAAGTCAATAGTTTTTGTAAAAAAATATTAAAATTTTTTTATGGCATAGATATGCGCATATCGCTTAAAAAGGACGAATATACGCAAAAATTCTTTTATATAAATAAGGAAGCGC
>X409_Impala__coassemble_390_pt1 | contig 27892 bp, 21 predicted proteins | sample X409_Impala__metabat2_low_PE_002 | metagenome-assembled genome bin X409_Impala
AGGCAGCGGCGGAACAGGCGGCAGCAGAGCAGGCAGCGGCGGAACAGGCAGCCCAACAACAGGCAGCGGCAGAGCAGGCAGCCCAGCAACAAGCGGCAGCGGAACAGGCGGCAGCCCAGCAACAGGCGCAGGGAGATTACAGAGCGCAGGTTGTGGCTTTGATGAACCAGGAAAGAGCCAATGCGGGAATTGGCGGAGTCAGCCAGAATGCGGCATTGGATGCGGTGGCACAACTTCGTGCACAGGAGATTGTACAGAGTTTTTCGCATACAAGACCGGACGGTTCCAGTTGTTTTACTGCACTGGATCAGAGCGGTGTTGGATATATGACTGCGGGTGAAAATATTGCAGCGGGATATGGTACACCGGCAGAAGTTATGAATGGCTGGATGAATTCAGAAGGTCATCGCGCCAATATTTTAAACGGTTCGTTCGGACAGGTTGGTATCGGATTTTATTCTGATCCCAATACACCTTACGGAACCTATTGGGTACAGGTTTTTACAAATTAAAAACATAGAAATAAAAAAACGCGGAGGTACGTATTGTGAAAGCGTATGGAGTAAATGAATTACGAAAAATGTTTCTTGACTATTTTGAGCAGAAGGAACATTTGAGACTGAACAGTTTTTCGCTGGTTCCCAAGAATGATAAGAGTCTTCTCTTAATCAATTCAGGTATGGCACCTTTGAAACCTTATTTTACAGGGGCAGAAATTCCGCCCAAGAGCAGAATTACTACCTGTCAGAAGTGTATTCGTACCGGAGATATTGAGAACGTAGGTAAAACGGCGCGTCACGGTACCTTCTTTGAAATGTTGGGTAACTTCTCATTCGGAGATTATTTTAAGGAAGAAGCAATCGGTTATACATGGGAGTTTTTGACTGAGGTTGTAGGCCTTGATAAAGACCGTCTCTATCCTTCCGTATTTGAAGAGGATGATGAGGCATTTGAAATCTGGAACAAAAAGATTGGTATTGCTCCTGAGCGTATTTTCCGTTTCGGACGTGCCGATAACTTCTGGGAGCACGGTGAAGGTGCCTGCGGTCCCTGTTCCGAAGTATATTATGACCGTGGCGAAAAGTATGGTTGCGGTAAGCCCGACTGTAAGGTTGGATGTGAATGTGACAGATTCATGGAAATCTGGAATGACGTATTTTCACAGTTTTATAATGACGGTAAGGGTAATTATACAGAACTTGAAAAGAAGAACATCGATACAGGTATGGGTCTTGAACGTTTGGCTTGCGTAGTGCAGGACGTAGATTCCATGTTTGACGTAGATACCATGAAGGCATTAAGAGACCATGTATGCCGTCTTGCAGGTAAGCAGTATGGTGAAGATTATCAGACCGACGTATCTTTGCGTGTCGTAACAGACCACATCCGTTCCGTTACTTTTATGGTATCCGATGGTATTATGCCTGAAAACAGCGGTTGCGGCTATGTTATGAGACGTTTGTTGCGTCGTGCATGCCGTCACGGAAGAATCCTTGGTATTCAGGGGGCTTTCCTTGCTGATTTGGCAGTAACCGTAATTGAAGGTTCTAAGGACGGATATCCGGAATTGGAAGAAAAGAAGGAATTTATCCTTAAGAATATTGCAAAAGAGGAAGAACAGTTTAATAAGACCATCGACCAGGGTCTTGCAATTCTTGCTAAGATGGAAGAAGACATGGTGAAAAAAGGTACCAAGGTGCTTTCCGGTGAGGATGCATTTAAGTTATATGATACCTTTGGTTTCCCCATTGACTTAACCATTGAAATCCTGGAAGAAAAAGGCTTTACCTATGATGAAGAAGGCTTCGAAAAGGCGAAAGCAGAAGCAAAGGCACAGTCTAAGGGTACTTATGTCGGTGCAGAACATATGGCAGGCCGTGCAAAAAATGTATATGATGATTTGGCGTTGGATTTAGAGACCAAGTATGTAGGTTATACAGAAAGCACATGCGGTGCGATGATTACCGCGTTGACTACAGATGCTTCTGCAGAAGATGCAAAGGTAACCGATGTATTGACAGAAGGTCAGAAGGGTACTGTAGTACTGGATACCACCTGTATGTACGGAACCATGGGTGGTCAGCTCGGTGATGCCGGCGTGATTTCTACCAAGGACGGCGAATTTGTTGTTACCGAAACCATTCATTTAACCGGTGCTAAGATGGGGCATGTAGGTTACGTATCCCGCGGTGAAGTAAAGGTTGGAGAAGAAGCACTTGTAACCGTTGACGAAGATAAGCATGCGGCTACCTGTAAGAATCACTCTGCAACCCACCTTTTACAGAAAGCATTAAAGACAGTACTCGGTAATCACGTAGAGCAGAAGGGTTCTTTGGTAACTCCTGACCGCTTACGTTTCGACTTCTCGCACTTTGAAGCAATGACAGCAGGACAGATTGCAGAAGTGGAAGCACTTGTAAATAAAGAAATTGCGTTAGGCTTACCTGTTATCACAGATGAGATGAGCATTGCGGACGCAAAGAAGACCGGTGCTATGGCATTGTTCGGCGAGAAATACGGCGAAAGCGTACGTGTTGTAAGTATGGGTAAAACAGATGCAGAATCAATCGAAGATGCATTTAAGGATGCATTCTCCGTGGAACTCTGTGGTGGTACTCATGTAAACAATACATCTACCATTCAGTCTTTCAAACTTTTATCCGAATCAGGCGTAGCTGCAGGCGTAAGACGTATTGAAGCCTTAACCGGAGAAGGCGTACTTGCATATTATGCAGACTTAGAGAAGAAACTGAATAAAGCGGCAGAACTTCTTAAAACTACAACCGATAAGGTAGAAGAAAGAATCGTTCACTTATTGGCAGATAACAAGGCACTTGCTTCCGAGAACGAATCCTTAAAGAGCAAGGCTGCTAAGGATGCTCTTGGCGATGTTATGAACAACGTAAAAGAAGTAAAAGGCGTTAAATTGCTTGCAACCAAGGTTTCCGGTGTTGAAATGAACGGACTCCGTGATTTGGGCGACCAGTTAAAAGAAAAACTTGGCGATGGCGTGGTTGTTTTAATTTCTGACAAAGACGGCAAGGTAAATATGATTGCCATGGCAACAGACGGTGCTATGAGTAAGGGCGCTCATGCAGGTAACTTAATTAAAGGTATCGCGGCGCTTGTTGGCGGCGGTGGCGGCGGAAGACCGAATATGGCTCAGGCCGGCGGTAAAAATCCTGCCGGAATCGATGCTGCAATTGCGGCTGTAGAAGAAGTTCTTGCAGGTCAGTTATAAAAATGTCAAAAAAAGGTTGACGAATGGAAATTTTATGATATAATCTATTTTGTGCAATTTAGGAATACCCGAACAGTCAGTGCACAATTTAGGACTGGGAGGAGGGTGAGTGTAGATGTCTAGAGTAGAAGTAAAAGAAAACGAATCTTTGGATAGCGCATTGCGTCGTTTCAAGAGAAGTTGTGCTAAAGCAGGTATCCAGCAGGAAATCCGTAAGAGAGAGCACTACGAGAAACCTAGCGTAAAGCGTAAAAAGAAATCTGAAGCAGCTAGAAAGCGTAAATTTAACTAATTAAAAGTAAGGAACCATCGCGATGCGGTGGTTCTTTTTATGTTAGTAGTAATGCTTCAGACAGAAAAATAAGAGTTCTTGAATTCAGAGGTGGTTTTTGCTAGTATGAGTTTATCAGGAGATAAAAGGGAAGGGGAAGGAGTCAATATGCAGGCAAAAACGAAAAAAATAATTATATTCAGTGTTATTAGTGGTGTTGTTCTTTTTCTTGGTACTGGTATTCTTATATTTATGCTCATGAGTGGCGATGGTAATTCAGCCATGTCGTTAAAAATGATACTGAATTCAAATCGATATAGTGAGGAAGAAAAGTTGGAGTATGCTTATCAGTATATACATAATTTTGCTACAGGGATTGATTCTGAACTTCATCTGATGGAATGTAAAACTGATTATGATGATGAAAACTGGAATTCCGGAGAGAATGGTACCAAATGGGATGTTTCAGGAATCGAAATGCCTCGTTATATTCGTATTGAAGATTATTGTGCAGGAGATATCGGGAATGACGGAATAGAGGACATCGCAATTATTTATGGATTGCATGTAAATCTTAGCAGAGATGAAGAGTATGATGCGGAGGGAACCCGTGTAGTATGCGTATATCGGCAGAAGGAAGACGGTACCTATGAATTTTGGCAGGAAAACAGAGCAATGATTTGTGAAGCACATTGTTTCGGTAAATTCACTAATTGGAATTTTGGAGTAAATGTAATAGATGGGGAATTGCATTGTTTTACGGATGAGTATGGATATTATTTCGATATATGTGATGAAAATTTGGTGATGATAAGATCTGAACAGAAAATAATCGCTGGAATACATTACGATATATTGGATGGCAGGTATCCCAGCGAATATTGGAATTATGAAGAGGGGATAAAAGAAGTATACGCAGAGGAGCATTGGTCCGGAACCTCCGAGTCAGAGAATCTAAAGATAGGTGAGGAAAACTTTGAACCTGTTTTGATTGCATTTGAAGATGCAGAGAAATTTTATCCGAGTCTTAAATTTCAAGGATATCTTCCTGTTTTTTATACATGGGAAGTTAATGGAAATACTCCGCAAAATAATGCTTCTGAATGGAGTATGAGACCTGAAAATACAGGAGCAAAGATATTGGATTATATTAAGGAAACATATTATCCGGATATGGTTCGTGTAGAGATGGGATACAGTGATGAAGTAATTGCAAATAATGTGGATCTTTTGGGCTTTGTATTTCCCACCTATTATTACCAAGATACACAAGGAAATCGTTTATATTTCTGTGATACATATCCGTATAGTCACTGGAATAATGTGCAGCAGGATTGTTTGATTCATGCTGTCATGTATGAATATAGTTATGGCAATACAATAAGATATAAAGTGGAAGATCAATCTATGGAGGTTATAGAAGAACCGTTTGGAAGAGTTTTATGATATAATCCGCTTTTGGAAGAAGTTGTGATTGCGACAGATGATGATTTTATTTTTATGTAAAAGCATAAATTAAAAAACTTGTCAAACAGAATATTATCTGATACAATAACCTCGGTTTTATTTTAAATAGAACCGGGGTAAAATTTTATATTTTTAGAAGAAAGGAAAAGTAAAATGAAAAAGAGAAGAGTGTTAATCGGTCTTCTTCTGATGATTTTACTCACAAGTACTGTTGCACTGAGCGGATGCTCAGGTGATAAGGAGAATTCCTCTTCATCAATCACCATCGGAATTCCTCAGGACATTGAGGACAGTCTTGACCCCCACGATATGTTGGCGGCAGGAACCAAGGAAATCTTTTTCAATGTCTACGAAGGTTTGTATAAGGCAGATTCCGACGGTAATTTAGTGCCCGCAGTAGCAAGTGGTGTGGAAATTTCAGAAGACGGACTGACCTATACCTTTACGGTTAAGGAAGGTGTGAAGTTTCATAACGGAAACGCAGTTACGGCGGAGGATATCAAATATTCAGTTGAAAAATTCGCCGATATTGAGGGTGGTGCACCTTCGATAGCGGCGTTTTCTAATATTGAGACCGTAGAGATTACGGCAGATGGTGCGGTGGCAATTAAACTTGCGCAGCCCGACAGTGATTTTCTTACAATGCTGTCTACCATTGAGGCGGCAATTATTCCTGCGGATAACGCAGATCCGGATGCAAATGCCATCGGTACCGGTCCTTATAAGTATGTATCACGTTCCCCTTTGACCAATGTGAAGATGGAACGCTTCGATGATTACTGGGGTGAAAAGGCCCATATTGAAAAGGTTACTTTTAAAATATGTGCAAATGCGGATACCATTGCCATGGAATTAAACGGTGGTTCCATCGATATGTTCTCAAGATTGACCACTGCCCAGATGGCAGAACTTGATATGGAAAAATACAATGTGTTGGAAGGCAATATGAACCTTGTACAGGCCTTGTATTTAAACAATGATTTTGAGCCTTTTAGCGATGTGCGCGTGCGTCAGGCACTTTGCTATGCAGTAAACCGCGAAGAAGTATTGGATTTCGTATCAGATGGTAAGGGAACCATTATCGGAACAAGTATGATTCCGGCATTTGGCAAATATTATGATGAAAGTCTTGCAGAGTTGTATCCTTATGACGTGCAGAAGGCCAAAGACCTTTTGGCAGAGGCAGGCTATGGGGACGGATTTACTTTTACAATTACAGTGCCGTCGAACTATCAGCAGCACGTGGATACTGCTCAGGTTATCGCAGAACAGTTAAAAGATGTGAATGTTACTGCAGAAATCCAGTTGGTTGACTGGAATACCTGGTTGAGCGAAACTTACAGTAACCGTAATTATGAAGCAACCGTAATCGGTGTAGATGCGCCTCAGCTTACGGCTACGGCCTTTTTGGACCGTTTTGTAAGTACAGCAGGAGATAACTTCGTAAATTATGCAAATGCAGATTATGACGTGGCTTTTGCCAATGCGATGGCAACCACGGACGAAGCGCAGAAGGTTGTGTATTTTAAGGAATGTGAGACCTACCTTGCAAAAGACGCGGCTAATGTATATATTCAGGACTTACCTGAGTTCACCGCATTGAATAAGAAGTACGCCGGATATGAATTCTATCCGATGTATGTAATGGATGTATCTAAGATTTATATTGTAGAGTAAAAAAGAAAGGAGACCCAAGATGGCGAAGTACATGTTGAAGAAAATTTTAATGCTTGTACTGACCCTTCTTGCGGTCTCTTTTGTGGTGTTTGCGGCCTTTTCTATTTTACCCGGAGACCCTGCACTGCAGAAACTGGGCACGGAAGCAACGCCGGAGAAACTGGAAGCCATGCGAGAGCAGATGGGTCTAAATGATCCTTTTATGGTGAGATACGGTAAGTGGTTATTGGGTATGCTTACCTTTGACTTCGGGAAATCATATTCGTATTCTATGAGTGTTACGGATTTAATCGGAGATAAAATTTTTATCAATTTTACAATGTCGGCCTTAGCCCTTGTGATTGTGTGTGCAGTATCCATTCCTTTGGGAATCTATACTGCAAAACGTGTGGGTGGCATGGTTGATAAAATTTTTATTGTAATCAATCAACTGTTTATGTCTGTACCGCCGTTCCTACTGGGACTTCTTCTGACTTTCGTGTTTGGCTTGACTTTCCGTTTGTTTACACCGGGAGGCTATATTGATTATCATGATAATTTTATAGGCTTTGTGGGGTATCTTATTTGTCCTGCCATCGCCATTGCTTTGCCCAAATGCGCTATGTGTATCCGCCTGTTAAAAGCGAATATTCTGGAAGAGGCGAAGAAGGATTATGCAAGGACGGCTTACAGTCGTGGAAACAGTACCACGAGTATGCTGTATCGTCATATTCTGCAGAATGCCATTATGCCTACGATTACTTTTATCGGAATGGTTGTGGCGGATATGATTGCGTCCGGAATTATCATTGAGCAGGTATTCGGCATTCCGGGACTTGGAAGAAGTCTTTTATCGGCTATATCGACGCGAGACTATCCCGTGGTTATGGCAATTGTAATGCTGATTGCGGCAGGAATTGTAATCATCAGTACGGTGACAGATTTAATTTATGCCTGGGTAGACCCGAGAGTCAGGGTCACCGGGGAGGAAGAATAAAATGAAAAAAACAACCACCAACAAAAACTTTATTATCGGTTTCTGTATGGTGCTGGCAGTGCTTGTATTTGCGCTGGCAGGTCTTGTTTTTGCGCCCTTTGACCCGGAGGAAATGGATGCTGCATTAAAACTTGCATCTCCTTCATTTAAGCACTGGTTTGGCTGTGATAATTTCGGCAGGGATATTTTAAGCCGCGTACAGCAGGGAACGCGAATGACCTTATTGATTGGGCTTGGTTCCACCGCAATCGGTGCAGTAATAGGCACCATCTTAGGCGCGGTAATGGGGTATTTCGGAGGTCTTTTGGACGAAGGCTTGATGCGTGTGATTGATGTGTTGTTTGCAATTCCGAGCATTCTTTTGGCACTGATTTTTATCAGTCTTTTTGGTACGGGAACTTTCAATGTGATTCTTGCTTTGGGCTTTGCCATTGTGCCGAGTTTTGCGAAGATGGTTCGAACCGAATTTATGAAACAGAGAGAAATGGATTATGTCAAAGCTGCAAAACTGATGGGCGCGGGTCGAGGCAGAATTCTGTTTGTGCATATTTTACCCAATGTTATGCCCACGCTTTTAAACTGCGTCTTAATTTCTTTGAATAATGCGGTTTTGGCGGAAGCGGGTATGAGTTTCTTAGGGATTGGCGTACAACCGCCCCAGGCAAGCCTTGGTCGTATGCTTTCGGAGGCGCAGGGGTATTTGCAGACGGCGCCTTTTTATACCATATTCCCGGGCCTTGTGATGATTATTATGCTTCTCGGCTTTGGTCTTATGAGTGAGGGAGGAGGTTTGAAAGATGCTTTCCGTAGAAAATCTTAAGATTGAATTTTACGACCATTCCCTGCCTGAGACTGCGGTGGATGACGTGACGTTTACTATGGGAGAAGGGGAGATTCTCGGAATCGTAGGCGAGTCCGGTTCGGGCAAAAGTTTGACGGCCCTTTCCATTGCGGGGCTTTTAAACCGAGGCGATATTACCAAATCGGGAGATATTGTTTTTAACGGTCTGAATCTCCTTCATTGTAAAAGAAGCGAATTGCGTGAATTGCAGGGCAAGGACATTGCCATGATTTTCCAGGAACCCATGACCTGCTTAAATCCTGTAAAAAGGATTGGCTGGCAGGTGGAAGAGGCCTTACGTGTTCACGGCGAAAAAGATAAAATCAAATTAAAAGAAGAGGCAATCAAGGCGTTAACAGACGCCGGACTGGAAGATGCCGAACGGATTTATGCATCTTTCCCCCACCAATTATCCGGCGGTCAGAGACAGCGTGTGATGATTGCGGCGGCAATGATCAGTAAGCCGAAACTTTTGATTGCGGATGAGCCTACTACCGCTTTGGATGTAACGGTGCAGGCGCAGGTAATCGAATTGCTTCGAAGAATTAACCGGGAGAAGAAGACGTCCATTCTTTTTATTTCCCACGATTTAAGTCTGGTGCGTCAGTTGTGTCAGCGGGTGCTTGTGATGAAAGACGGTAAAATTGTGGAACAAGGTGAGGCGGAAGATATTTTTGCAAATCCGAAGGAAGAATATACGAAGGAATTGATTGCGGCGATACCGGTGGTGAAGAAGCCGGACTAAGCCGAAGGCAGTGTTAAATTAAAACCGAAAAAAGCGGAGAGAAGACGTAAGCAAAATTGAAAGCCGAATCGGTTTGAGAATAAAGAATTATAAGGCAAGAAAGGCGGTGTGAAGAAATGACAAGTGAATATGTATGCAACGTGCAGAATCTTTTCTTCACATACGGTGGAAAGAAGAACAAACCTACGCTGGAAGACGTCTCATTACAATTAAAAAAAGGCGAGATTCTGGGGCTTGTAGGCGAAAGCGGTAGCGGCAAGTCGACGCTTGCCAAGGTGATGACGGGGCTTTTAAAAGAGGATTCCGGCACCATGGAGTGTGGGAAGACCGCGATGATTTTTCAGGACAGTTACAGCGCCTTAAATCCGGCAAAAACCGTGGAATGGCTTTTACACGAAGTTCAGCGTTTGCAGGGGGTAAAAGACAAAGAAACGAGACAAAAAGAAATTCTTAAAATGTTGGATGCGGTGGAGTTAGAGGAACAGTACCTAAACCATTACCCGTCTGAATTGTCAGGCGGACAGAGGCAGCGAGTGATGATTGCCATGGCGCTTTTATCAAAGCCGGAGGTGCTGATTGCGGATGAACCTGTTTCGGCCCTGGACGTAACGGTACAGAAGCAGATAGTGTCTCTTTTAAAGCGTTTAAGCCATAAAAGAAATTTAGCCGTTCTTTTTATCTCACATGATTTGCGTACGGTTTATGAGTTGTGTGACCGCGTAATCGTAATGAAAAACGGAAAAATAGTTGAAGAAGGCGCTAAGAATGCGTTATACTTTAATCCGAAAGAAGAGTATACAAAAGCATTGCTGACAAGTGCAGGCATAGATTGGGAGTAAACATGTTTAAAGCCATTTATCCGGACGAGTATCTGGATTCCACTTATGAAATTGATTTTGAACAATTGTATGAAGACGGGTACCGCGGTGTTATTTTTGATATCGACAATACACTGGTTCCTCACGGGGCACCGGCGGATGAGCGAAGCAAGAAACTTTTGAATTACCTGCGTGACCGAGGTTTTAAAATTGTGCTTTTGTCCAATAATACCAAGACAAGAGTGGATATGTTCAATGAAGACTTGCACTTGGACACCATTCCTCGGGGAGCAAAGCCGCTTTTAAAAGGTTATAAAAGGGCCATGGAAATTATGGGAACATCCAAAGAAAATACATTTTTTGTGGGCGATCAGCTTTTTACGGATGTGTGGGGAGCCAAGCGCTTGGGAATCCGTTCCATTCTGGTAAAACCCATCAATGCCAAAGAAGAAATTCAGATTGTATTGAAGCGAAAACTGGAAAATATCGTCTTGAAAGAGTACGATGAAAATAAAAAATAATAAAAAAAACAAAAAAATGTTGAAATATGCGTGTTCTTATATTAAACTATTGATGAATTATTATGTTAAAAATTAGGAGGAAGAAACAATGATTTCTGCCGGCGATTTCAGAAACGGTATTACGATTGAATTAGACAGTAACGTTTTTCAGATTATTGAATTCCAGCATGTAAAGCCCGGAAAGGGTGCTGCGTTCGTTAGAACCAAACTGAAAAACATCAAGAGTGGTGGTGTGGTTGAAAAAACTTTCAGACCTACCGAAAAATGTCCTCAGGCTCGTATCGACAGAAAAGAAATGCAGTATTTGTATTCTGATGGCGATATGTTCAACTTCATGGATGTAGAAACCTACGATCAGATTTCCTTAACAAAGGACGAAATAGGTGATTCTTTGAAGTTTGTAAAAGAAAACGAAATGGTTAAAATGTTATCACACAACGGTAGCGTATTCGCAATTGAACCCCCTCTGTTCGTAGAACTTGAAGTTACAGAAACAGAACCCGGATTCAAGGGTGACACAGCAACAGGTGCAAGTAAGCCTGCTACAGTGGAAACAGGTGCAACCGTCAGCGTTCCTCTTTTCGTTGAAATCGGGGACAAGATTAAGATTGATACAAGAACCAGCGAGTACTTGAGTAGAGTTTAATCTGTATAATTCAATAAATCATTAGCTTATAAAGACAATGAAGAGATTTCTTTTCGTTGTCTTTTTTTGCGTTTGTATCAAAACGCAGTCTTAACAGTCTATATACAAATCTATTTTTTGCCCATTCGGGCGTTTGGAGGTTTCTATGAAAATTCATACATTTATGATTCGGGTTTTACAGAAGATGCAGGAAGAGATGGGAGAATCGGCAACGGTTTCTCTTCAGGATATTACCAAGAACAATGGTGTGGTGCTGACCGGTCTTACCATTTCACAAAAGAACGTGAATATTTCACCTACCATTTATTTGGAGGATTTTTATGAAGAATATAAAAAAGGAAAAAGTATGGAGGCAATTATGGAAGAAATTAAGGATATTTTTTATAAAAGTAAAATGGATCAGGATATTGATATGAAGTTTTTTACGGAATATGAACAAGCCAAAAAGAGGATTGTTTTTAAATTGATTAATTATGATAAAAACAGGGAGTTATTAAAAAGCATACCGCATCGTGAGTATTTGGACCTTGCGATTGTATATTATTATCTCGTGGATATGAAAGAGTTTTCCAATGCGACAATATTGATTCACAATAAGCATACGGAAGCATGGCAAATTGATGAAGAAACGCTTTATGAGGTTGCTTCCCAAAATACGCCTCAACTGTTAAAAACCAATTTTTGTGGAATGATGGAGGTTTTAAAAGAATTGGCGGAGGAAGACTTCTGGTGTGAATGGATGGGGGAAGAAAAAAATGAAGCAGAGGGTTTATTGCTGGAAACCAAGAAAGAGACCGATGCAACCGGTATGTATGTCCTTAGCAATCAATCAAGGCTGTATGGTGCCGGTGTGATTCTGTATGAAGGTGTACCGGAACAATGCAGAGAACATTTGGGCGGTAATTATTTTATCCTGCCCAGTTCGGTGCATGAGTTAATTCTGGTGCCTGATTTGGGACAAGTCACCAGGGAAAAATTGGGAGAAATGGTCAGGGAAGTAAATGCGACCCAAGTAGAGGAACAGGAGCAATTGTCAGATTTTGTCTATTACTACGACGGGGAAAATAGGGGAATTGTGCGTTTATAAACACTAGACAAAAAGAAAATAGTATGATATGATAGGCAACAGTGGCGTAATAATTTCGTAACAATTTGCCACTGTTGTAAATGCACCCGTAGTCTAACGGATAGAACGAAGGCCTCCGACGCCTTTAATGCAGGTTCGATTCCTGTCGGGTGCATTAAAAAGAGATTTAGGGGGACCATGATGAAAGCGATTATGGCTTTTGTGGCGAAACATTCGTTAATAACAGCTACTACCTTGTTTGCAATTACGGTAGGAATTGTGGCTATGGTGGTTTTTTCCGTTGGTGATAAGGAAGCGAGTACTGTCGGCGATAAGGTAAATGATGTCTCCGAAAGCGATTCTTTGGTATCTGAAGATACGCAGGATGATATTCAGGATTTGACACTGCAGTGCGATGCTTATCCGGAAATTAATGAAGTGATGGAGATTTATCACAAAGCGTTGGCGGAGAATGACGAAGAAACCGTTAAGAAATATCTTTTATACGTAAATGAAAACGAACTGGTAAATATTGCCGTAAAAAGTGAATATGTGGAAGGTTATGAAGATATTCACTGTTATACACAGGAAGGATTTCAAGAAGGTTCGTATTATGTGTATGTGTCATACCAGTTGAAATTAACGGAATTTGAGACGACGATTCCCGGCTTGATTGGTTTGTATTATTGTCCGAACGAGGACGGAGATTATCATATTTACCGGAAAGCGGATATGAGTGAAAACGTTTTGGACAATTACTATTCCGCATATATGAAGCAGGAAGTACAGGATTTATACAATACGGTTGATTTAAAGTACAATGAGGTGTTGGATTCCAATCCGGATATTAAGACTTATATGGAAGGTTTTGAAGAGATGGTTACCAATGAAATGGTAAAAATCATTGCCATCCGCGAAGCCAGCGAAGCAATTCAGGAGTCGGAAAGTGAATCCGAAGCATCGGAAACACAGTCAGAAAGTGAAACACCGGAAGTCGCAATGACGGAAACCGTACGTGCAACCACAACCGTAAATGTCAGAAGTTCTGACAGTGAGACTGCCGATAAGTTGGGTAAGGTGTCCACAGGAACCGAGTTGACCCGTTTGGAAGACCGTATCAACGGCTGGAGTAAGGTTCTTTACGAAGGTAAGGAAGGTTATATTAAATCTGAATTTCTGGAAGTAGTATCGGAAGATGGCGGAGATACGCAAGCAACAGCAACATCGTATGTAACCGTAAAAGAAAATGTAAATATCCGTGAAACTGCAAGTCAGGATGCGGATAGGGTCGCATTGGCATATGCGGGCACCAAACTGGAGTTGGTGGAACATATGAGCAACGGATGGACCAAAATCAAATACAACGGTGAAGTTGCGTATGTAAAATCAGAATACGTTGAATAAAAATCAAAAGAGAAAAGAGTTCCTAATCTACGGATTATGAACTCTTTTTTAATCCAAAATGAATGAAAAGTAAAATGTATAAAGAATCCGCTTTTATCTATTAAAAAAATGATCTTTTTATGATAAAATGGAAAAAGTTACGAAAATCGTATTTTTGCTTTGAAATGAGGGACTTATGGAAGTCAGAATCAATAAATATCTGGCAGATGCCGGAGTGGCATCCAGACGGCAGGCGGATAAACTGGTAGAAAGCGGACAGGTTACCATTAACGGTATGGTGGCAAAGAATGCAGACCGCGTTTGTGACAGAGATGTTGTTTGTGTGAAAAACAAGCAGATTTTTAAGCAGGAAGAAAAACACGTGGTGGCATTTTATAAGCCGGAAGGTGTGACCTGCACCAAGCAGGATAAGCATGCCAAAGTTACCATTGATGATGTGTTCCGCTATCCGTTACGGCTGAATTATGCGGGGCGTTTGGATAAGGATTCCAAGGGTCTTTTGATTATGACCAATGACGGAGACCTGACAGACCGTATGATGCGGGCCAGGAACGGTCACGAAAAAGAATATATTGTAAAAGTCAATGAGCGGATTACGGATGATTTTATTGCTAAAATGTCTGCAGGAATATATTTGACGGAACTGGATGTAAAAACCAGACCCTGCCGGGTGACCAAAATCGGAGACTATACATTTCGTATTATTTTAACCCAGGGGCTGAACCGGCAGATTCGACGTATGTGTGCGGCATTGGGGTATAAAGTGGAGTCGCTGATGCGTGTCAGGGTCATGAATATTGAACTGAAAGATTTAAAACCCGGCGAATATCGGAGAATAACGGGTGAAGAATTGAGTGAATTGTATCGGCTTGCCGATAAGAGTGAAAAATAATGACGGAACGATGAACAGAACATATTAAGTTAATAAAAGAGAAGTATGTTTGTGAGCCGGGAGAAGGAAGTTGCGTATGAATAAAGAACAGCAAATGCAAAGAATGAAGGAATTGGTAAAAATTTTATCTGAGGCTTCTTATGCGTATTATGCCAAAGATGAAGAAATTATCAGTAATTATGAATATGACCGTTTGTATGATGAACTGGAGGCACTCGAAAAAGAGTGCGATATGGTAATGGCCGGCAGTCCGACTATGAAGGTAGGGTATGAGGCCGTGGATGAATTGCCGAAAGAAAAGCATGCAGCTCCGATGTTATCTTTGGGAAAAACCAAGGAAAGGGAAGAACTGAAAAGTTTTCTGGGGACACAGGCAGGATTGCTTTCGTGGAAATTAGACGGATTAACCGTCGTTTTAACTTATGAAAAAGGCGAATTACAAAAGGCGGTTACCAGAGGAAACGGAGAAGTGGGCGAAGTAGTTACGAACAATGCACGCTTTTTTAAGAATATTCCGCTTAAAATTTCTTTTGAAGGAAGACTGGTAATTCGCGGGGAAGCAGTAATCGGCTACGAGGATTTTAACAGTATTAACGCAAAAATAACGGATCCTGCGTTACAGTACAAAAATCCCCGGAATTTATGCAGCGGCTCCGTGCGTCAGTTGAATAATCAGATTACGGCAGAACGTCATGTGTGTTTCTACGCCTTTTCGCTGGTAGAGGCGGAAGGCCTGCAAAATCAAAGTTTTCGCAGGGAGCAAATGGAATTTTTGCGGAATCAGGGATTTGAAGTTGTGGAATATAAAGAGGTGACTGCAGATACAATCATGGAAAGTGTGGAGTATTTTGCAGGGAAAATAGCAACCTATGATATTCCCTCCGACGGATTGGTGTTGATTCTGGATGATATTGCCTACGGCAAATCTTTAGGACGTACGGCTAAATTTCCAAGGGATGCCATTGCGTTTAAATGGGCAGACGAAATCAGGGAAACTACGTTAAAAGAAATTGAGTGGAGTCCCAGCAGGACCGGTTTGATTAATCCGGTGGCAATTTTTGAACCGGTAGAACTGGAAGGAACCACGGTCAGCCGCGCAAGCGTTCACAATATCAGTGTTATGCGCAACCTGAAATTAGGAATTGGGGACAGAATTACGGTTTATAAAGCCAATATGATTATTCCTCAAATTGCGGATAATTTAACGGGAAGCAATAATGTTGAGATTCCCTGCACCTGTCCCGTGTGCGGTGAAAAAACGGAAATTCAGGAACTGAATGATGTACAAACCTTATACTGTGTGAATCCGGAATGTCCGGTAAAAAAGATTAAGGCGTTGACTCTTTTTGTAAGCCGTGATGCACTGAATATGGAAGGCTTAAGTGAAGCAACTTTAGAAAAATTTGTGGCCGAAGGTTTTATCAGGGATTATAAGGACTTATTCTGTTTGGAACGTTACAGGGAGCAGATTGTCCGAATGGAAGGATTTGGAGAGAAGTCTTATGAGAACCTGATTGCAAGCGTGGAAACTGCAAGAACGACCACGTTGCCGAGGTTGATTTATGCATTGGGCATCGGTAATATCGGTGTGGCGATGGCCAAGGTAGTCAGCAAGTATTTTGACTATGATTTAGAGGCGATGCGTAAGGCGTCGGAAGAAGAGGTAAGCCAAATTGAAGGCGTAGGTGAGGTAATCGCGGGCACATTTTGTTTATACTTCCGTGATACACTGAAGATGCAGTCGTTGGATGAACTTTTAACAGAACTGACATTGGAGAAACCGGAAGCGGGAGCAGATGCTGATAAGTTAAAAGGGAAAACATTCGTGGTGACCGGAAGCGTGAACCATTTTAACGGGCGAAGCGAATTAAAAGAAATCATCGAAAATATGGGTGGTAAAGTGGCCGGCAGCGTATCGGCGAAAACGGAGTGCCTGATTAATAATGACACTGCATCCGCATCTTCCAAAAACAAGAAGGCAAAGGAATTAAATATTCCCATTCTTTCAGAAGAAGATTTTATGGAGCGGTATGGAGTGAAAGGTACGATTTAGCAAACGGAAAGGTTCCTGATACGGACGGTTTGTTTCAAAGACTTCGATGTGCGAGGAGATGTTTTGGAGGCGTAAGGTTGCCTGTAAAATGTTTTTATGATATGATTTTCAAAGACTGTTTGATAAAAGGAGGGTATTTGAATGCCCATTAGAACGCAAAGTGATTTGCCTGCGAAAGAGAAACTGGAAAATGAAAATATATTCGTTATGGATGAAACAAGGGCGATGCATCAGGATATCCGTCCGTTGAAAGTATGCATCTTAAATTTGATGCCCTTAAAAGAAGAAACGGAATTGCAGTTGTTACGTGTATTATCCAATACACCGTTGCAGATTGATGTCAGTTTTATGACTTTAAAAAGCCATGTTTCCGTGAATACGTCAGCAAGCCATTTGAATAAATTTTATATCACGTATGATGATGTAAAAAATGAGAAATTCGATGGTTTGATTATTACCGGTGCACCGGTGGAAAAGATGGAATTTGAAGAGGTGGATTACTGGGACGAACTTTGTATGATTATGGATTGGTCCAAGAAAAATGTAACTTCCACATTACATATCTGCTGGGGAGCCCAGGCAGGCTTGTATTATCATTTCGGTTTGGAGAAGAAGGCGCTGGAGAAGAAAATCTCCGGTATTTATGAGCATCGTGTCCGGAATCGCAGGGAACCTCTTGTGAGAGGATTTGACGATTATTTTTATGCACCGCACAGCCGGTATACGGAAGTGACGAGAGAAGATGTGTATGCATGCGAAGCGTTGAAAGTGTTGGCAGAGTCGGACGAAGCAGGCATCTATATTGCTATGGCAGGTGAAGGGAAGCAGATTTTTGTTACGGGACATCCTGAGTATGACAGGGTAACGTTGAAGAATGAGTATATCCGGGATTGCGGAAGAGGATTAAATCCTGAAATACCGGAGCACTATTTCCCTGGGGATAATCCGGAAAACGAGCCGTTCTTACAGTGGCGTTCCCACAGTATTAATTTATACAGTAATTGGTTAAATTACTACGTATATCAGGTAACTCCGTACGAATTGTAAGATATATTTTATAAGGTGAAAGAACAGTACCGGACAGCATATGTTCGGAAGAAAAAGAGTTTGGCTAAAATATATATAACGAGGTATGTTCACAATGGGACAGTTTTTAATGAAAATGGAACGAAAATACGGTAAATATGCGATTCGTAATCTGCCGTTATATATTGTAATTGTATACGCGTTTGGTTTTTTTCTGTCAATGTTGTTTCCGCAGACCATGGATTTGTTTTCTTTGAATTTTTATGCGATTTTTCGTGGACAGGTCTGGAGACTTTTTACATGGATTCTGATTCCGGAAGGGATGAATATCTTTTTTACGCTGATTAGTTTATATTTCTATTATTCTATCGGCAGGACATTGGAGCGGACCTGGGGGAATTTTCTGTTTAATGTGTATTTTTTCTCCGGTTTGATTCTTACGGTAATCGGTGCGTTGATGCTGTTTGGCTTTTTGGAAATTTTTGGTCAGGAATGGCTTGGCGCAATGGAACAGGCCTATGTCTGGGCATACGGTGAATGCCCTGCGTTGTACGGCGGTTCCCACATACATTCCGCGATAGCAATGTTTTTTGGCATATATTATATCAATATGTCCATTTTCCTGGCATTTGCCATGACTTATCCGGAGATGCAGGTATATGTGTTCTTTATTTTGCCGATTAAAGTAAAAGTGTTGGGAATCATTTATGTTATTATTATGGCATTCAGCATTATCAGTAATTTCCTTGGCGGAGATTTTTATATTGGTATGATCAGCCTGGTAAGTATCGGTATGTCCCTGATGAATACCTTTATATTCTTCCTGACGTTTAAAACAAGACTGGGCAGACGAAGCCCGAAGCAGATTAAGCGGCAGCATGAATACAAAGTAAAAGTCAAAGCTGCGTCCAATGTAACCAGACATAAGTGTGCCATATGCGGACGGACGGAAGAACATGATCCGAACCTGGCGTTCCGTTATTGTTCCAAGTGCGAGGGGAATTACGAATACTGTTCCGACCATCTGTTTTCCCATGAGCATGTGAAAAGAAATTAAGTGGATCATTAACCGTGCAGAAGCGGTTTTAGCAAATAAAAAGAGGTAATTATGAACGGTTTGAACGAAGCAACGTTTACAAGGTTATTAACCGAGTTAAAAGAAACGGCCGCAGTCCAAGGCAATGTCGTAACAAAGACCCAGGTCGAGGAGCAGTTTGAAGCATATCATTTGAATGATGAACAGATGGAGTTGGTATACACCTATTTAAGAGGGGCCAAAATCGGTGTGGATGAGCCGGTGGACCTGGATACCTATATTGAAGGTGAAGACCGTAAATATCTGGATATGTATTTGGAGGAACTGGAGCAGTTGCCGAAAGTGTCTCAGGGAAAAAAAGAAGCCCTGCTTTTATCGGCGATGGCAGGAGACCTTTCCGTCAGAAATGAGTTGACAGAGGCTTTTTTACCGCAGGTAGTGGATATTGCAAAATTATATACCGGCCAGGGTGTTCTTCTTGAGGATTTAATCGGTGAAGGAAATGTAGCCCTTGCCGTATTGATGGATATGTTAGGAAGCCAGGAGTCTGCGAAAGAGGCTGAGGAAATGATTGCGCAGATGATTATGGAAGCCATGGAAAATCTGGTGTATGAGAACCGCAGCGAAAGTGACAGTGCCGGTGAGTGGGCAGAGAAAGCCAATCTGGTGATGGAAAAAGCCAATGCCCTGGCGGATGAATTGTTACGTAAGGTTACGATGGAAGAGGTGGCAAACGAGACCGGTATGAGTGTGGAAGAAATCGCAGAAATTCTTCAGGTCACCGGATGGAAGATTGAAGTCATTGATGAGAATAAATAGCAGATTTGAATAAACGTATGTAACGCACAAAATGTGTATACGGATGCGGGGGAAGAACAAAGGCGGCTTGAGAATATGGAATACCAAAACGAGAGAGATTTTAAATATGTGATGCAGGATACTTCCCGCGTTTTTATGGGCGGACGAATGACCTATGAAGATATGATGACTTGGGAAGATGTACCGTTTAAAATCAAAGCGATTGTAAACAAATATTTTGCGGGAAAAGAAGAAATGCTTTCGGCAACCATAGCGGCTCTGGAGCAGAATGATTTCCGATATCAGATTTTAAAACAGTTAAAAATAAAAATCAAAGCAGGAACGTATCAAAAAAAGAAGACTTTGTTTGGAAAAGAAGAATCGAAATATGTTAGCAAATTGTATTCGTTGGATGAATATATGGAGGTTTGCAAACAGGAAAATACATTGATTACGGAAGAATTTATCTTCTCTAAACTGGCGTTAATGGCTTTTTCGTTATAATTTAAAGCGAAATGTCTAAAAAACTATTTCTTTTATTGTGATTTTTGCTGAAAAGAAAAGAAAAATACTTGGTAGAATATTCTAAATATGATATAATCATAGGGATGTCATATTATGGCAAAGTATTTGATTGATATCATTGTAGGGGACTTTACCATGGAGCGAGAGAATAATTCAAAACAGACCGGATATAAAAAGATACGATATTACCTGGTGACGGAGAATGTATTTATTGTATTGGCATTTCTTCTGATGGCGGTAGGCGCGTATAACTTTTGGGCATCCGGTTTTTCTTATTGGGTTTCTTATATCTATATTTGTGCGGGTATTATTTTATTTGTGGTAGGGCTTATTATTGCCATTAAAATGGTAAAGGCTTTTCAACGTGATGATATCCCGGCATATGCAAATCTTTTGGAATCGGCAGATGTAGACCCGGAAACAGGACTTTTATATTATGATGAGTTTATGAAGCAGGCGGATACCAGAACACAGTTGGCGTTGACGACCTGTTATTTGGCGTGTTTTCAGATTGAAGGCGTGGAGCATTTAAGGCATTTTGTCGGTTATCAGAAGGCTGCCGATACGATGGCGGAAATCGGTGATATTTTTAAGCGATACCAAAAACTTAGAAATGAAAGAAATGTATTGTGCGGATGTAAATCCGGTCATGAGTTTCTGGTTTTGGCACAGGATTGTGACCGACAGGATTTCAAAGCGGATTTACAAAATATTACGACACAGATTAATAACATTTTTTTGAAACTGGCAACCGCAGAGAATTTTACTACTTATTGCGGATACAGTAATTATCCCAGACATGCGGCAACCATTGAAAATATGGTTAAAAATTCCAGTTTTGCGGTGTATGAATCGGTAATGTTCCGCAAATCTGACCCGCATTATTTTTCACCGGATGCATTTAAGCGTCAGGAAACAGAGTATATGAAGGATAATAAACTCCGTATTCTTCTGGATAAAAATGAATTGCAGTATAAGTTCCAACCGATTGTCAGTGCGAAGACCGGTAAAATTTATGCTTATGAAGCACTGATGCGCTCTAAGAGTGAAATTGGTCTGAGCCCCGTGGATATCCTGGAACTTGCACAGCGTCAGGACAGATTGTATGAGGTTGAGCATTATACCTTTTATAATGTTTTAAAAATCATGAATGAACACGGTACAATGTTTGAAGACCGTAAGTTATTCTTAAACAGTATTCCCACAGCAATTATCAAAGAAGAAGAGTTTGATGAATTGCTGGGCAAATACAATGATGTTATGAAAAATCTGGTAATTGAAATTACCGAAAACGGATTCCAGTCGGAAGAGTCCTGCGCAGCGGTACATAAATACATGGAAAAGAGCGGCTGCGAACTGGCACTGGATGATTACGGAACCGGTTATTCCAATGCATCCACCTTGTTGAATAACAGTCCTAATTATTTGAAGATTGATCATTCCATGATTATGGGTATTGATACGGACAGTAAGAAACAACATTTGGTTTCCAGTTATGTATCATTTGCCAATAATCATAATATGAAAATTCTTGCAGAGGGTGTTGAAACCGCGGAAGAATTACAGATGGTAATTCAGTTGGGATGTCATTTGATTCAGGGCTTTTATACCGGAAGACCCAATTCGCAGATTGTAGACCATATTAACGAAGAGATTGAAAATCAGATTGTTGCAATTAATTTAAAACTTGCAAAACTTGCCTATGAAAATAAAGTTTATGAGGCCAATAATTACGATGTAATTTCTTTGGTAAATCTTGCATTGGATTTTTATTCCCAGATTTATATCGGTCATTCCACAACCAAAATTGTGGGAGAAACCGGAAGAGAAGTTTGTATGGGAATCCGTATTAAGGACAATACTCAGACTGTGCTTACCATTTCGAATATCAATTTGCGCGGACGTGAGGCTCCGGCAATTGAAATTGGTGAAAATTGTCAGGTAATCCTTTGCGTGGAAGGTGATAATATACTTTCTTACGAAGGAATTCATGTTCCCCGCTCTTCGAAATTGATTATCCAGGGAGATGGTGATTTGACCATTCATGTTGACCATAACAACGGTATCGGTATCGGTTGTGCGGGCAATGACCCTTACGGAAATATTTTAATTGAAAGCAAGGGAACCATCCGCGTAGAGACCAATGGTGAGGTTGCCATCGGTATCGGCGGTGCGGTGGCGGATGAAGACTCTGAAATTAAAATTGCGTCCGGTAATATAGAAATTATTGCTACCGGAAGTAAGGCCATCGGTATCGGTTCCGTGCAGGGACCTACCCGCATTGTTTTGGATAATTGTGATATTGCAATTTCTTCTTCGGCGGCGGATTCCATTGGTATCGGTTCGTTCAACGGCGATGTGGATATTGCATCCATTGCCAATATTGAAATGGACGTTTCGGGTAGTGTATCTACCGGTATCGGAACGCTTTGGGACAGAGCCGGACGTGTGGCAATTAACGATGGTATCGTAAAGATTCTTTTGCATTGTATGGAAGGTGTCGGTATCGGTTCCAAAGACGGTGATATTGATACATACATTTTCGGAAAAGAAATCTTTGTGTATGTAGAAGGCTCTGATGTGGGCGGTATCGGTAACTACCGCGGCGGCGGTAATACCTTTATCCGAACAGGCATTGTTAAAATTGTCCTTTTGGCAGCCAACCCCTTATCGTTGGGCGGATTAAAAGGCCGTTTGGAAATCACGGGCGGAAATGTGTTCTGTGACTTGGGAGACAGTGTACAGCCTGTCAATGCGTACGGTATGCCGGTATATCCTAAGGTAATCGAAAGTAATGAGCCGTACCGTAAAAAAATCGAAACGACAGAAGGTACTTATCAGTATCTGGCAGAACCTTCGGATCTGTTTGAAAATATTCATATTTTTGTTCCGAAATTCTGTAATGAAACGGATTTGCAAACCTAAGAGAAGCGATAAAACGGGAAGAGATACATATTCTTCCCGTTTTTTACCGAATATATATTGAAGAAAGTGAGGAAGAAAAATGAAACCGGAAGTGTTAAATGCGTATGAGATTCTTGAAAAGAGAAGGGTGGAAGATTTAAACAGTGAGGGCATTGTTTTAAGACATAAAAAAACAGGGGCGAAAATTGCCTTATTATCCAATGATGACGATAATAAAGTATTTTATATCGGATTCCGTACGCCGCCGCATAACAGTACCGGTGTGGCGCATATTGTGGAACATACCGTATTGTGCGGTTCTAAGGAATTTCCTGTAAAAGACCCTTTTATTGAATTGGCGAAGGGGTCGCTGAATACCTTTTTGAATGCCATGACGTTTCCGGATAAAACCGTGTATCCCGTGGCAAGTTGTAATGACAAAGATTTTCAGAATTTGATGCACGTATATCTGGACGCAGTCTTTTATCCGAATATTCATAACGAAAAGAAGATTTTCGAGCAGGAAGGCTGGCACTATGAATTGGAAAGTGCAGAGGATGATTTGACCATTAACGGCGTTGTATATAGTGAAATGAAGGGTGCTTTTTCTTCGGCAGATGATGTGTTGGAGAGAGAGATTATGAATTCATTGTTTCCGGATACGGCGTACGGCGTAGAGTCCGGGGGTGATCCGGATGTGATTCCGGAACTGACATATGAGGAGTTTATTGCTTTTCATAAAAGTTTTTATCATCCCAGCAACAGTTATATTTATCTTTACGGCGATATGGATATGGAAGAAAAACTGCAGTTTATCGATGAAAACTATTTAAGCAAATTCGATGCACTGGAGATTGATTCTGAGATCAAAAAGCAAAAGCCTTTTGATAAGGTAAAAGATATCCGGATTGAATATCCGATTTCCGAGGCTGAGTCCGAGGAAGGCAATGCGTATCTTTCTTATAATGCCATTGTGGGCGACAGCCTTGATAAGGAATTGTACGTTGCATTCCAGATTTTAGATTATGCCGTATCATCCGCACCCGGAGCACCATTAAAAACTGCATTGATTGACAAAGGAATCGGTAAAGATGTTTACAGCGTTTATGAAAACGGCATTTGTCAGCCGTATTTTTCGGTTATTGCCAAGAATACGGATGAAGACCGAAAAGAAGCCTTTGTAGAGATTGTTGAAAGCGTATTAAAAGACCTGGTTACCAACGGCATTGATAAAAAGGCCCTGTTGGCGGCCATTCAGTATTTTGAGTTTAAATACAGAGAAGCGGATTTTGGTTCCTATCCTAAGGGATTGATGTATGGTCTGCAGATGTTTGACAGTTGGCTTTATGATGATAAAAAGGTATTTTGGCATATTGAAGCCAATGAAACCTTTGCAGGATTAAAAGCCAAAATTGATACCGGATTTTTTGAAGAACTGCTGGAGAAATATATTTTAAACAATAATCATAAGTCTATTGTAACAGCAGTTCCCGTAAAAGGACTGGGAGACCGCAAAGAAGCGGCATTGGCGGCAAAACTGGCGGAATACAAAGCATCACTCTCGGAAGAAGAAATTCAGGCGATTGTGAGCGAAACCAAAGCCTTAAAAGAATATCAGGAAACACCGGATTCACCGGAAGCACTGGAATGCATTCCGCTTCTTACCAGAGCGGATTTGCGTAAGGAAATTACGCCGTTGAGTAACCGGGTGGATGAAATTGAGGGGACTCCTTTTATCCGTCATGATATTTTCACCAACGGCATCGGTTATGTAAGGCTTGTATTTTCGGCAGACAATGTTTCTACGGATATGTTGGCATATTCCGGCCTTTTGAAGAACGTGCTGGGCTATATGGATACCGATAAACATACGTATGGCGATTTGTTTCATGAAATTCATTTGCAAACCGGTGGTATTTCGGGCGGATTTGTTCTGACGGAAGATGTAAAGCAAAAAGGAAAGTATCGTGTGTCTTTTGAGGTAAAAACCAAAGTATTGTATGAAAATATGCAAAAAGGTTTTGATTTACTCGAAGAGATTCTGCTTCATACGGATATTACCGATGAGAAGCGTCTGTATGAGATTGTTGCAGAATGCAAATCCAGAATGCAGTCACAACTTATGTCATCATCCCATTCCGTGGCGGCGATGCGAGGCGCGTCTTATTTCAATGAATGCGCTGCACTGACAGACCTTATGGGTGGTATTCCTTTTTATCGCTTGTTGGAAAAAATCGAAAAGAATTTTGAAGAAGAAAAGGGTAAGTTGATTGATACGTTACACCTTCTTATGAAGCAGTTATTCCGTCCTGAAAATGTGCTGCTGGGATATACGTCACCCCTTGACAAAGAAGCGGGCATTCGTCAGGCGTTCGGTGATTTTAAGGCGAATCTCTATACGGAGCCGGTGCAGAATTATGAAAGAGTAGTGCCGGTTGTAAAACGTAACGAAGGATTCCAGACTTCCGCGCAGGTGCAGTATGTATGCCGTGCCGGTGATTTTTCAAGAAACGGACTTCCTTATACCGGTTCCCTTAAGGTACTCCGCGTCATCATGGGATATGATTACCTGTGGAACAATGTCAGGGTAAAAGGCGGTGCTTACGGCTGTATGTCTGCTTTCCGCAGAAACGGAAGTTCGTACTTTGTTTCTTACAGAGATCCCAATCTTGGAAAAACCAATGAAGTCTACGAGAAGGTTGTAGAGTATCTTGAGCATTTTGAAGCGGGTGAGCGTGAAATGACGCAGTTTATCATCGGAACTTTAAGCGGAGAGGATACGCCCTTAACACCGGCGGCAAAAGGAAACCGTTCTTTTACGGCGTATATGTCTAACATTGATGAGGCACTTTTGCAGAGAGAACGGGATGAATTGCTGGCTACTACCAAAGAAGATATCCGTGGTCTTGCGGAATATATGAAAACATTTTTGGAGCAGAACTGTATCTGTGTCATCGGAAACAGCAATGCCATTGAAAACGAAAAACAGTTATTCAATCATGTGGAACCGTTGTTCCGCTAAAAAATAAAAAAATTTTATAAAATGCCATAAAATACCTTCGTCTGATACGTATTCATTATAGAACCGTTAATCAGGCGGAGGTTTTTTCGTGAAAAATAAGGCGTCCGTCGTAAAACCAGGGAGGAAGTTTTATGAAAAAGATAAAAAGAAGAGTTATGGTGTTAATGCTTTTGGGAGCAATGTTGTGCAGTCTTGCCGCATGCGGTTACAGCAGTGATTCGGCAATGCAGGAGATTGCTTACGGAGATTCTTATTCAATGGGGTATCAGGGCTCCTATGAGAAAGAATCCAATGTGATGTATGATATGATTACGGAAGAAACGGCCGATGCACCGGCTGAGGCACCGGAAGCACCTATGAATAATGATGCGGGCAGTGGCGCGGATGTTACCACAAACCGTAAGTTAATCCGTACCGTCACCATGGAGGTGGAAACGGAAGAATTTGAAACAATGATGACAAATGTGGAAAATAAGGTAAGTTCCATGGGTGGTTATATTGAACATGCGTATACATACAACGGAAGTGCATACAGTAACAGCGTAAGACGTTATGCGGAAATGACCGTTAGGGTACCGGATTGTGATTTGGAATCTTTTGTGGAACAGGTGGCAGGTTTTTCCAATGTGGTAAGCAAGACTACTTCTACGGAAGATATTACACTGGAATATGTGGATACCGAAGGTTTGCGCGATATGTATCTGGCGGAAGAGCAGAGCCTTCTTGCATTGTTGGAAAAGGCAGAAACCATTGAGGATATCAGTTATCTCACATCCAGATTGTCCGAAGTCAGATATAACATTGAAAATTTGGAATCCAGATTGTTAAAGTATGATGATTTGGTAGAATACGCCACCATTCATTTATACATTGAAGAAGTAGAAGTATATACACCGGTAGTGACGGAAGAAAAGACATTTGGCGAAGAAATCAAAGAAGGTTTTATGGCAAGTATTTCGGATATTTGGAATTCCATTGTAAGATTTGTTAAAAATTTGATTATTAATTTACCTTACATCATCCGATTCTTTGTGGTTGTCGGTTTAATTATTCTTGCAATCAGATTAATTATTGCTATAATAAAAAAGGTAGTAAAAAAGAAAAAAGCCAAGAAAACAGAGAAGCAGAATACAGGCACCGTACAGGCCGTGGCGATGAAAAACGGAGCGGAGACCGTACAAAAACCGGAGGATACACAGAATCCGGGCAACGAAGATGCCGGTGAAACAAAATAATCTGCTTCTGTAAACAAGAATAAGGACAGGTACGATATGGAGCAGAAAAAGTCGGGATTTGTAAGTATCATAGGAAGACCGAATGTAGGGAAATCTACCCTGATGAATCAGATCATCGGTCAGAAGGTAGCGATTACATCCAACAAGCCGCAGACAACCCGGAACAGAATACAGACTGTTTACACGGATGATGTGATGCAGATTGTTTTTGTGGATACACCCGGTATCCATAAGTCCAAAAATAAATTGGGCGACTATATGGTGAATGCGGCGAAGAGTACCTTAAACGAAGCCGATGTCATTCTTTGGCTGGTGGAGCCTACGGATTATATCGGTGCCGGAGAGAAGAGCATTATTGAGAATTTGAAACAGGTTCGTACGCCGATTATTCTGGTTGTCAATAAAATTGATACCGTAAAAAGAGAAGAACTGCTTCATATCATTGACACTTATCGGAAAGAACTTGATTTTGCGGAAGTGGTTCCCGTATCGGCCCTGAAAGGAAATAATACGGATACGCTTTTGGAGTGTATCGGAAAATATTTGCCGTACGGTCCGTGGTTTTATGACCCGGATACGTTGACGGACCAGCCGGAGCGCCAGATTGTGGCTGAATTGATTCGCGAGAAGGCATTGCGTTGTCTGGAAGATGAAATTCCCCACGGCATTGCGGTAGCGATTGATACCATGAAATTCAGTAAAAAGATGGCTGACATTGAGGCTACCAT
>X409_Impala__coassemble_394_pt1 | contig 27135 bp, 29 predicted proteins | sample X409_Impala__metabat2_low_PE_002 | metagenome-assembled genome bin X409_Impala
GACAATGAACTCTGCCTGTTATGATGGCAGAGTTTTTTTGATTTTATGGATAGGAGTATTTGTTTTCGGGGCTAAAACAGGTCTTCGTTTACATAAATCGTACATTTTGTGGATAATTTGTAAAAAAACACAATATAAAGTGTTTTTTTGTAAAAATCCCTTGTGTTTTTATCGAAATAAACTATAATAAAATAAGGTGGGTGTAGTGTGCCCATAAGCAGGAGGAAAAAGATGATAGGAACCAATACGTTTGATTACATAAATGTGCTGGATAAGGCGGCGGATGCTTCTTGGAAAAGAAATGAAGCCATCAGCAATAATATTGCCAATGCGGCTACGCCGGGCTATAAAAGACAGGAAGTTTCGTTTGAGAATGAGTTACGACATGCCATTTTGGGTGCAAGCGGCGGCAGTATGGATGCCAAAGTGAGCAATGTGAACCTGAAAACTTTGAATCCTACGGTATATACCGATTCGGCGGAAGTGACTTATCGTTTGGACGGTAATAACGTGGATATTGATACCGAGAATGTGAATCTGGCGGAGAACCAGATTAAGTATAACGGTCTTTTAAACAGTATTACGCAGGAATTTACCAATCTGCAGACTGTTATGAAATCGTAAGGATAAGGAGGTAACGTAGTATGGGAATGTTTGATGCTTTTGATATCAGTGCGTCCGGTTTGACCGCGCAGAGATATCGTATGGATGTTATTGCGGAAAACGTGGCAAATGCCAATACAACAAGAACCGAAGACGGTACGCCTTATCGTCGTAAAGTGGTTACGTTCCAGGCGAAGGGACCCGGAAATGAATCCTTTGCAACTGTTTTCGGAAATGCAACAAGTTCTTTCAGTAATGCGGTAGGCAAGGGCGTACGTGTTACCACGGTACAGGAAGACCACACGTCGGAACTGAAAAAGGTATATGACCCTTCACATCCGGATGCGGACGAATCGGGTTATGTTATGTATCCGAATGTAAATACCATTACCGAAATGACCAACCTGATTGATGCAACAAGAGGCTATGAGGCCAACGCAACTGCATTTTCGGCAAGTAAGTCCATGGCACTTAAGGGTCTTGAAATCGGTAGAGGTTAGGATTTGATTTTATAATTGAGGAGAATGAAGAATGGACCTTTCGGCTGTATATCGAATCAATACGGAAGCATTGGACCGGTATAATACAAATAAAACAAAGGTTGCAGAAGGCAGCGATATGTTTTCGGTGATGTTGAATTCTGCCATTGATAATCTGCAGACTACCAATGCATATTTGTCTGATGCGGAAAATGAAGAGATTAAGTTTGCTCTGGGAGAAACCGAGAGTACACACGATTTGATGATTTCCCTGCAGAAGGCATCCACGGCTTTACAGTATACCGTGGCAGTGAGAGATAAGTTTATTCAGGCATATCGTGAGATTATGCAGATGCAGATTTAATTTTTATGCAAAAGAAGAGTTTGTAACTCTTTTATCATACAATCGGCCGTTGAAGTAAGGAGAAGAAGAAATGGTTGAAAAACTTTTAGATAAACTAAAAGAATTTCCGCCCAAGTTTATGGAGTGGTGGAATAAATTTTCATCAAAGCAGAAGACCGCAATGGTTGCGGCTCTGCTTGGTTTTATTGTTGCGTTTGCAATACTGATTACCGTGGTTTCCAGACCGCAGTATGTGGCACTGGTTACCTGTGAAACGGCAACCCAGTCGGCAACGGTAAAATCTTTGCTGGATGAAGGCGGATACGATTATAAGGTGACGGACAGCCAGGGGTTGGTGTATGAAATTAACAAGGACCAGTTATCGGATGCCAATATTTTAATCAATTCCAATAATATTCTTACGGAAACGTTTAAGTTGACAGATGTGGTTTCGGGAAGTCTTACTACCACAGAGGCTGACAAAGAAAAGTTATATACCGCATATCTTCAGGGTGAGTTGACTGCCATGCTGGAAGATGTGGAATTCATTGAAGAGGCTACGGTTACCTTACATATTCCCAAGGACGACGGGACTTTGATTGCTAATCAGGAAGAAAGTTTTGCACAGATTTTATTAAAGTTAAATGCTGCCTGCAGCAGTGACCAGGCAAATGCCATTGCCAATGCCGTAAAAACGGCAATCGGTAATGAGACTACGGAACATGTTGTGATTTGGGATACGCAGGGAAATCTTTTGTTTAGCGGCGGGGATACTGCGTCTTCCATCGGAAATGCTTCAAACCAGTTGAGTTTAAAACAGCAGGCAGAGGCAATTATCCGTAGTGAAGTCAAGAAAGTACTTCTCGGAACCAATGAATTTGATTTGATTGAAGTAGCAAGTAATTTAACCGTTAATTTCGCGGAAACCGAAAGAACGGAAATTAATTATACGCCTGCGGACGGTCAAATGCAGGGTGTATTATCCCATGAGTCTTCCTATGAAGCGGAAACCGACGGCGGAACGGCCATGGTGCCCGGTACGGACAGCAATGGCGATGATACATATGTCTGGAGCGAAGGAGAGGGCGGAAGCAGTTCCGTATCCCAGTTTGAGAAGGATTATCTTCCGAACTCCGAAACAACGGTAGAAAAGATTCCTGCCGGAAGCATAATTTATGACAAGTCGTCCGTGGCGGTAACCGCCATCTCTTATAATGTAATCCGTGAGGAAGATGCCAAAGAATTGGGACTCCTTGACGGAATTACGTGGGATGAATATAAGTTGGCAAATTCCGACCGCAAGAAGTTGGAAGTGGATCCGGAATTGTATTCCGTGGTGTCTGATGCCAGCGGTATTGCCGTAGAGGATATTACCATTGTTGCTTATGAAGAGCCTTTCTTTGTAGATAAGGAATCTGCTTTTAAGTTTGAATTTACGGACGTTTTGCAGGTTGTTCTGATTATCATAATTTTGTTACTTTTGGCTTATGTTGTAATCCGCAGTTTCAAGAGGGACAAAGTGGAAGAAGAACAGCCGGAAGAACTTTCCGTGGAGAATTTGTTGCAGTCTATGCCTTCGGAACCGTTGGAGGATATTGAACTGGAAACAAAATCCGAGACCAGAAAGATGATTGAAAAATTCGTGGATGAAAATCCGGAAGCAGTTGCCAATTTGTTGCGTAACTGGCTGAACGAAGATTGGGGGTAGGCCGTCATGAGAGGTGACGATAGAATTACAGGACTTCAAAAAGCGGCGATTCTTTTGATTTCTTTGGGGCCGGAGAAGTCTGCGTTGATTTTTAAACATCTGAAAGAAGATGAGATTGAAGAGTTGACTTTGGAAATTGCCAATACAAGAAGCGTAACTCCTCAAATCAAAGAAAGTATTATTAATGAATTTTATGAGGTGTGTCTTGCACAGCAGTACATTGCGGAAGGCGGTATCGGTTATGCCAAGGAACTTTTGGAGAAAGCATTGGGTACCGACAAAGCATTGGAAGTGCTCAATCGTCTGACTGCATCCATCCAGGTAAAACCGTTCGAATTTGTGCGTAAGACGGATGCCAGCCAGTTGTTGAGTTTTATCCAGGATGAACATCCCCAGACCATCGCGTTGATTTTATCTTATTTAGGACCCAGCCAGTCTGCCATGATTGTTTCTGCGCTCTCACCGGAACAGCAGGTTGAGGTAGCAAAACGTATCGCAACCATGGACAGAACCAGCCCGGATGTCATCAAGGAAGTGGAGAAGATTCTCGAATCAAAACTTGCAAACCTCGTAAATCAGGATTACACCATTATCGGTGGTGTGGACCATGTGGTGGAAATTTTGAATACGGTAGACCGCGGTACAGAGAAGCATATTATGGAGACTTTGGAAATCGAAGATCCCGAACTTGCAGACGAAATCCGAAAGAAAATGTTTGTATTCGAAGATATTCTTTTGCTCGACGACCGTGCAATCCAGCGTGTGTTGCGTGATGTGGACAACAATGACCTGGCGATTGCGTTAAAGGGTGCAAACGAGGAAGTGCAGAATACCGTATTCCGTAATATGTCACAACGTCTTGCGGTTATGATTAAGGAAGATATGGAATTTATGGGTCCTGTGCGTATGAAAGACGTAGAAGAAGCCCAACAAAAAATTGTAAATACCATCCGTAAGTTAGAGGATGCCGGTGAAATTGTAATTTCCAGAGGTGGAGGTGACGAAATCATTGTATAATAATTTCTTTAAGTCTTCTGCGGTTGTACAGGAGAGAGAAGTACGTATTATAAACAGCAATGATATTGTTGCCAAGAAACTGGAAACCATCGCCCAAATGGTAAAGGAAGATGCTGCCGGTGAAATAGAAGATGTTTTCTCGGAAGGAATCGGTGCGACTGAGGTTGCGGTACTTTTGGCCGAGGAAGAAGAATCGGGGATGCATCCGGAAGCGGGAATTGATGTTTCCGATAAAGGTAGCAAGGCGGATCTTCAACTTACCTCTAAGACTGCCAGCGATATCATCCGGAAAGCCAATGAAGAAGCAGAACAAATTTTAAACAATGCCAAAAAAGAAGCATTGCAGATAAAAGAGGAAGCTGCCAAAGCCGGAAAAGAACAGGGATATGCGGAAGGCTTAAAAAAAGGCGCTGATGAACTTTCACATAAACAGCAGGAAATCGAACAGATGAAGAAAGATCTGGAAGAGGATTATCGTGCGGTGGTGGATGAGTTGGAACCGAAACTGGTGGATGCCATTACGGATGTCTATGAGCATGTATTTGGTATTATTTTGGAAGAACACAGGGAAATCGTAGTACATTTGATTAATACAACTCTTTTTCAGATGGATGGCGTCAGAAAGTTTCTTTTGCACGTGTCCAAGGATGATTATCCGTACATTTCCATGCAGAAAAAGGAACTTGTAGCAGGTACCGGTATTGCAACCGAGAATGTTGACATTGTGGAAGACTTCAGTATGCGTAAGGGGCAATGTATCATTGAAACGGACGGAGCGATTTTTGACTGCGGGTTTAAAACCCAGTTGGAAGAACTTCGTAAACAGTTAAAAATTTTAAGTTACGAACAAAAATAAAAGCATAGGAATTTTTGATGAGCACCATTAATCCGGATAAATATCAGAAGTTAAAAAGTAAACATTATTTTAAAAAACTTGGAAGGGTAGTAAACGTTGTCGGTTTGACCATTGAGTCGGCGGGACCGGATGCTACCCTTGGTGATATATGTTGCATTTATACGGAAGAAGATAAAAGCAACTCCATTATGGCGGAAGTGGTGGGCTTCAAAGATAACAAGACTCTGTTGATGCCCTTTGAGGTAACGAGTGGTATCGGTTTGGGATGTCTTGTGGAAAATCAGGGCAAATCGTTGACGGTACAGGTTGGTCCTTTTTTATTAGGGCAGGTATTGGACGGTCTCGGAAGACCTTTGGACGGTAAAAATTTTACTGCGGGTGCGTCTTACAGCGTGGAAGCACCGCCGCCGGACCCGATGTCCCGTGAAATTATTTCGGAAGTATTACCTCTTGGTGTCAAAGCGGTAGACGGTTTGATTACCATTGGTAAAGGACAGCGTATCGGTATTTTTGCCGGTTCCGGTGTCGGTAAGTCAACCCTGATGGGCATGTTTGCCAGAAATACCAAGGCGGATATTAATGTCATTGCCTTGATTGGTGAGCGTGGTCGTGAGGTAAAAGAATTTATTGAGAATGACCTTGGTGAGGAAGGTATGCGACGTTCCGTGGTGGTTGTGGCTACTTCGGATAAACCGGCATTGGAGCGTAATAAGGCAGCCAAGACGGCGACGGCAATTGCGGAATATTTCCGTGACAAAGGAAAAGATGTTTTGCTGATGATGGACTCGTTGACTCGTTTTTCCATGGCCCAGCGAGAGATTGGTCTTGCCAGCGGGGAACCGCCGGTAACGCGAGGCTATCCGCCCAGTGTATATGCGGAAATGCCCAAATTATTGGAACGTGCCGGTAACAATGAGAAGGGTTCCATTACGGGTCTGTATACCGTCCTGGTGGATGGTGATGATTTTAACGAGCCGATTACGGATACCGCGCGAAGTATTTTGGACGGACATATTATGTTGAATCGTAAATTGGCCCATAAGAATCATTATCCGGCCATTGATGTATTGCAGTCCATTTCACGTTGTATGTCTATGATTACGGATAAGGAACAGAAGCGTCTGGCGTCTAAAATAAAAGGTATTATGGCGACTTACAATGATGCGGAGGACCTGATTAATATCGGAGCGTATAAAAAGGGAAGCAACCCGGCAATTGACGAATCCATTGCTTGTATTAACAAGGTAAACGGTTTTCTTTGCCAGATGACGGATGAAAAATATACGTATGAGGAGACCCTTGCCTTGATGAAGGAACTTTTTGAGTAGTTTTATAATAAAAGAGGTATTTTATGTCGGTTTTTCGATTTCGTATGCAAAATATACTGGATATGAAAACCAAGTTGGAAGAGCAGGCGAGGACTGAATTTGCCCAGGCACAGCAGAAACTTCTGGAGGAACAGGAGTTGTTGGAGCAGATTGTGAAACGTAAGGAAGACTATATTGCTTACGGCATTGAACTTAGGAATCAGGCAATCAATGTCCGGGAAATTTTGGATAATAAAAAAGCCATAGAATATACCAAGGATTTGGAAAAACAGCAAATTCTTGCGGTAAATGTGGCACAAAAGGCTGTGGATGCGGCTTCCCGCAAGATGATGGAAGCGCGAACCCAGACGAAGACGTATGAAAAGTTAAAAGAGCATGCTTTTGAGGAGTTTTTACAGGAAGAAAACCGTGCGGAGAGTAAGGAAATTGACGAGTTGAACAGTTATCGTTCGGCAAAAGTTGTCCGGTAAAAGGAGTTTTTTATGGCAGTAAATGATGATAACAGACAGGAAAAAATGGAACGTGACCGTATTAAAGCGGAGCGGAAGAAATTAGAGGCGGAAAAGAAAAAGCAGAAGAAAGAAGCAAAACGTCGCGCCAAGGAACTGGCGGCACAGGAGGCGGAACTGGATTCGGAGTCTTCCGGAAGCGGTGTGGCGGTGTTTTTCGTGACGCTTTTGTTGGTGGTAATCTGGATTGGTATTACCATTCTTTTGATTAAATTGGATGTTGCCGGTATCGGAACCAATGTGGCTGCGCCGTTGTTGAAAGATATTCCGGTTTTAAATAAGATTTTGCCTGCGGATACCATTACGGAAACGGAGAATACGGAAAGTTATTACGGATACAGCAGTTTGAAAGATGCAGTAGACCAGATAAAGGTGTACGAGACGCAGATTGACGGACAACTTGCAACTATCGAAGCCTATGAGGAACAGATTGCCGCGCTTACGGCGGAAGTAAAACGGTTGGAAACGTTTGAAAATAACCAGGTGGAATTCCAGCGTATTAAAACTGAGTTTTATGAAGAAGTGGTATACAGTGAGAACGGTCCCGGAGTAGAGGCTTTTATTGATTATTATACCGCTATGGATCCGGAGACTGCAGAACTGATTTATCAGCAGGTGGTGCATCAGGAAGTGTATGGTGCGGATATAGAAGCGTATGCTCAGGCGTATTCGGAAATGAAGCCTAAAGAGGCGGCAGGTATTTTTGAGGCAATGACGGATGATTTGGAACTCGCGGCAAAAATACTCGGTGCGATGCAACCGGATGACAGAGGTAAAATTCTTGGTGTGATGGATCCGGAAGTGGCTGCGAGAATTACAAAAATTATGGAGCCGGAGAGTTAAGAAAAATTGGTTTTAGACCGATATAATATGTGATTGCATATGAGGCATTCTTAAAATGCTTGAAAATATGTAAAGAACCTTGAAAAATTCATAAGGAAGGAGGAATTTGGATGACCAGCGCAACAGTAACACAGTTGGGGGACATGATGATGGGTATTAGCAATAATATCGGCAACATGGACACTCAAAACGGCGAGTTTGCAGGGATTTTTCAAACAGCGGCAGAAAAGTCCGAAGGTACTGTAAAAGAAGAACCTGTGGTTACAAAGGCATCTGCGACGGAGAATACAATGAATGTATCCAAAAAAGCGGATGAACTCAACAATACACAGACGGAAGTACAGAAAACAGAACCGGAAGATGTAAATGCAGTTGAAAATGAACTGGAAAACGCAGCAGAAGAACTGAAGACGGAAATCGCTGAAAAACTTGACATTACGGTGGAAGAGTTAGAGGCAGTGATGGAAACTTTGGGACTTACCAATGCATCTCTTTTTACACAGGAAGGTATGACCGCTTTGGTTATGGAGATTGAACAGATTGCCACACCGGTGGAACTTCTTACGAATGCAGATGCATATCGGACTTTGCAGGAATTGAATACTTTTGCAAATGAACTTCTTAGCAATGTACAGGAGGAATTTCAACTGACGGATACTCAGATGCAGATGGCGATGGAGCGGTTTGCACAAGTTGAGGAAGAAGTACAGATGCCGGCAACGGAAGAACAGACGGTACCCGTTGAAACGAAGGAAACACAGGAAACGGTGAATTCGGAAACAGATGAGGTACAGGATGTGAAAGATGTCGATGCGGAAGAACCGGTTATCAATCAAAAAGATGATTCGAAAACAACCGATGAGCAGACGACAGCAGATGAAAATTCAACCGTAAAAGAAACAGAGTTAAACAAAGCGGAAACCGGTACGGAAAGCAAAGAAAACAAACAGCAATCGGAGGCAAACAACCAGACAGCGGTTGAGAGTTCATTCCGGCAGAGCAATACACAGAACGTAAATCAGACGGTGAATGATTTTAGTCAGAATGTGAATACCGGCAATATGAGCACACAAGAGATTTACGACCAGATCGGAGAGTATATTAAGACAAACATCCGCCCTGGAATTTCGGAGGTAGAGATGCAACTTAACCCCGAGAATCTCGGTACACTCCACATTCATTTAAGTTCAAAGCAGGGGAATGTAACTGCACAACTTACGGTACAGAACGAATTGGTAAAAGCGGCTTTGGAAGTACAGTTGATTCAGTTGAAAGAAAACTTTGCTGAGCAGGGCATTAAGGTTGATGCGGTAGAAGTAACCGTTGAAAGTCACGCTTTTAACGAGAACATGCAGCAGAGCAACGAGGAAAACGGACAGGCTCAGGCACAGGCAAGAAGAACGACAACCCGAAGCATTAACTTAAACGGTGATTGGATGGAAGAAGAGTTGACGGAAGAAGAACAACTCGTAGCAGAAATGATGGAAGCAGACGGAAATACAGTAGACTACAAGGCATAGGAGGAACGATACGATGAGTACAATATCAGCGCCTTACGTGGATGGGGAATTGGTTACAAGTAAATCCCAGGCAACAAAAAAAGAAACAAAGGCTCCGGCATCCGCAAATTCAATGGATAAGGAAGCGTTTTTACAGTTGTTGGTTGCGCAGATGAAGTATCAGGATCCTTTGGAGCCTACTTCTAACACGGAATACATTTCCCAGTATGCAACCTTCTCTGAATTAGAGCAGATGCAGAACATGAGTGCCAATATGACACTTTCCAGAGCATCTGAAATGGTTGGTAAAGAAGTAATCGTAGAAAGTACTTCCGAATCAGGAAAGACCACTACGGTACAGGGGCAGGTAGAATCCGTAAGTTACCAGGGCAACAAAGCCTATGTCAGCATCGAAGGTACATTATATTCCGTAGATGATGTAGTGCAGATTGTAGATGATGAATATCAGGCAGGTATGGAAGCAATTTCGACCATCAACAAAGAACTGGATAAACTTCCGAAGATTGAACAGGTTACTTTGAATGATGCGACTTCTATTCTTAATATTTACAATACATACGCAACCATGACAGATTATCAGGTAGAAATGCTTGGTGAAGAAAAAGAAAAGGTAATCAGCGAGTATGTAAATAAGTTAAACGAACTTCTCGCGGCAGCGGAAGAAGCGGCAAAGAAGGATGAAACTTCTGCAGAAGGCAATGAAACGGCAGGAGATGCAACAGGAGAAGGTAATGAAGCAGCGGAGGGAGCCGTAACCGAATAATTCCAAGGAGGGATGAGGATGAAGATTGAAAACAGTCAATTCCTTTCAAACCTACAGGTGAACGGACAACTTCCCGTAAACAAAACAATTCCAAGACAAAATATCGGAACGGGATTATCATTCCAAGAGGTTTTGAGCCGGACAACGGAGCAAAGTCAGGTCACGGAACTGAAATTTTCCAAACATGCGGCAGGACGTTTGATTGACAGAAACATTGAATTGTCCGAGGCACAGATGGAACGATTACAGGAAGGTGCCAAAAATGCAGGTCAGAAAGGCATCAAAGATTCTCTGGTGATCGTAGATGAGTTGGCTTTTATCGTGAATGTACCGAATAAAACGGTGGTCACGGCATTGGACAGTACGGAAGCCGGAGGAAACATTTTTACAAACATTGACGGAGCAGTAATTGCATAGCCGGACCTTACAAGGAGGCTAACGTTTCTGAACGACAGAGGAAACGAAAACGTCAAAATAAAATTTGGGAGGTCAAATATTATGATGAGAGCATTATATTCTGGTGTAGCAGGTTTAAAGACCCACCAGGTTAAGATGGATGTTATCGGTAACAACATTGCAAACGTAAATACAACAGCATACAAATCTCAGTCTATTACATTCAGTGAATTAATGTATCAGACAACACAGGCTGCTTCCGGACCGAACGAAGCAACCGGAAGAGCAGGTATTAATGCAAAGCAGATCGGTCTCGGTTCTACCAGTGGTGCGATTTCTACTGCAATTACAACCGCAGGTGCAAGCCAGACAACCGGTAATCCTTTTGATATCAGAATTACCGGCGATTCCTTCTTCATTGTGAATGACGGTTTGAATAACTTCTTTACAAGAGATGGTTCGTTCTACGTGGATGCAGCAGGTAATCTTGCTATGACATCCAACGGATACAATGTTATGGGTTGGGGTGTAGATCCAGAAACACAGACCATTAAACAGGATATTGTACAGCCTTTGCGAATTATGAGTGCAGATAATTTAACTTATCCGCCCGAGGCTACTACTAAGGCATATGTATCCGGTATTTTGGACAAAAATGACACCAATGCGGCTTCTGCAGACGGTAAAGTGGTCAGCGTAAGTATTTACGATGGTTTGGGTTATTCTTATACCGCTAAATTTGCGATTAAGAATTTGGAAGAAGAAGGTCAGTATACCGTAGAATTGACAGATATTCTTGACGGAACAACCAACGAATCCTTAAAAGACCGTTACAACGTAGGAAGTATCAAAGATATCGCTACATTCGGTGAAGAGAAAGTTTTGGAAGAAACCACATTGGCTTCTTTGTTGGATGAAGTAACATATGACGGTGCAAGTAAAACATATTACAAGAAGTCCGGTTTTTCAGAGACCTTCTCTGACTATGATGCAAATAAAGTAAGCGGTATTACTTATACTGTTGCGGACCCTGTTGCACTTGCGCAACAAAACAACGGTAAATTGAAAGCAAATGATACCGTAACCATGAAAGGTACCGGTACTTTAACCAAAGACGATTTGGAAGAATCATTTGATTTGATTTATGTAACAGATCCAACCAATAACAGCACATACTATTATTACAAGGATGCAGACGGCAAGGAATATAAACTGACTTCCGACACGGATGCGGATTGGCAGACAGTATTAAATAAAACAGGTTTCCAGTCGTTTGATGTAACGTTGGATGCTGACGGCAATGTAACTTTTGAAATCACGCAGGATTTTACCGTTGCCGGAAACACAACCTTTGACGGTAACAATTTTACAAGGGAAATCACTATTGAAGAAGCTTACGGTGTAGATACATCCAAGCCGAATACCACTTATGAATTTATGGTATCTCCGGATGGTCAGGCACAGGTAACATCCACAACTATTTTATCAGGTAATACTTTGATTTACGATACCGCAACCGGCGAGTTTAAGTCTATCAACGGTGCAGATACATCTGTACTTGATTTTGCGGCAAATACAGTTGACGTACTTGGTAATCCCGTGGATTTAACACACTTTAGTGATGTTTCCATCGATTGGACCGCATCATCCATGTTTAATAATAATAAGACATCTACCATCGGTATGGTTTCCGGTGATAAAACCGGTCTTGGTTCCGGACGTAAACTCGGTGAATTATCAGGCGTATCCATTCAGAATAACGGTATGATTTATGCATCTTACGATAATGGTCAGACCAGACTTCTCGGACAAATCGCGGTGGCATCGTTCTCCAATGCTTCCGGTTTGCAGAAGGAAGGCGATAACCTTTACAGCGCAACCTTGAACTCCGGCGAATTTGACGGAATCGGTGTGGATGTATCCGCAGGTGGCGGCTATATGTCAACCGGTGTTTTGGAAATGAGTAACGTTGACCTCTCTGCTGAATTTACGGAGATGATTACAACCCAGCGTGGTTTCCAGGCAAACAGCCGTATTATCACAGTTTCCGATACTTTATTGGAAGAACTTGTAAATCTTAAAAGATAATTAAATTTTATATCCAGAGGGCTATTTTTCATAGTCCTCTGGTTGTTTATTATTATAATATATGTTATACTAGATATTGTAGTCGGATGACCTATGAATCAGAATAATTTGTAGGCTTATTTGTGTTTTAATATGATTCATATTGTGTTTTGTGGTAATGTTTGGGAGAGGGGAGTATAAATGATTGAATTGACAAGATTAAACGGCGCAAAAATCCTTGTAAATGACCAGTTGATCGAGGTTGTGGAAGAAACTCCCGATACTGTCATTTCTCTGGTTACCGGAAAGAAAATAATTGTAAAAGAAAGTAGACAAGACGTGAAAAATTTAGTAAAATCGTATAGAAAGGATATTTTTGCAAATTGATGCGAAATGAGTGGTGAGTAGCAGTGGATTTGGCTTCGATTATTGGACTCGTTGTCGCTTTTGCCATGATGATGTTAGGTATCTTGACAGGAGATGACGGTGTCGCCGGAATTAAATATTTTTGGGATTTCAAATCTGTCCTGATTACCTTCGGTGGTGCATTTTTTAGTACCATGGCCGCTTATTCCATGAAGGATTACATAGCAGGATTAAAAAGTTTTCTGTTGATTTTTAAATCACCTGCACAGAATATCCCTGAAATGATTACAAAGATTATTGATTTGTCCAATGTAGCACGTAAGGAAGGACTTCTTTCTTTGGAAGAAGTGGCCAGTGAATTGGATGATGAGTTTTTAAAAAAAGGAATTTTACTTATAGTAGACGGAACGGATCCTGAACTTGTGCGTGCGATTCTTGAAACTGAGTTAATCAGCACGGAAGAACGACACAAAAAGAAAATTAATTTCTGGCAGGATTTGGGGTCTATGGGACCGGCCTGGGGTATGATTGGTACCTTGATAGGTCTTGTTCTTATGTTACAGAATATGTCAGATGCATCTGCTATCGGACCTGCAATGTCTGTTGCATTGATTACAACTTTGTATGGTTCCGTGCTTGCAAACTGGATTTGCTCACCTGTTGCAAACAAGTTAAAATCTTACAATGCAGATGAGATTATGTTAAAAGAAATTATGATTGAGGGGCTTCTTTCCATTCAAGCGGGAGAAAATCCAAGAGTAATCGAAGAGAAACTGAAATCTTTCCTTGCACCTGTGGAACGAATGAGTTCGACAGAAGAGGGAGGTGAATAAGATGGCAAAGCGTAAACCGGAAGAACCTTCGCCGGGCTCACCGGCGTGGATGGCCACGTTTAGTGATCTTATGAATTTACTTTTGTGTTTTTTTGTATTGCTGTTTTCTATGTCTACGGTGGATGCACAAAAGTTTGAATTGGTTGCGGCATCCTTTTCGGATACGTTTAGTATTTTCTCCAACGGCGGACAGGCCGTGGGCGAAGGAATGCTAATCAGTAATGGTGTCAGTCAGTTGAATGAATTGGATGATTTTCTCCATAGTGTGGGACGGCCGGTTGAAAATGATGAAACCATAACCAATGCGTTGGATGAATTGGAGAAGAAGAAATTGGAAGAATCGGAAGAACTTGCGGAAAAGGTGGAAGAAGCCTTGAATGAAAGCGGTTTGGACGATGAAATCGGAGTAACTTTTAATTCGCAATATGTACAGTTGACCTTGAACGGGTCTTTGCTATTTGATTCCGGTGATGCACAACTGAAAGAAGAGTCTGTAGTTGTAATGGCTCAAATCGCGAAGATTTTGGACCGTTATGCGGAAGGCACCATTGAAGTGGAAGGTCACACGGACAATGTACCCATGAATGGATTTAAATATTCCAACAATGAAGAATTGAGCAGTGCGAGAGCAATTTCCGTATTTCATTTTTTGATGGAAAATACAACCATTGATCCGGCGAGGGTAAAATACTCCGGGCGCGGTGAGTATCTGCCGATTGCAGATAATTCCACTCCGGAAGGAAGAGCATTAAACAGAAGAGTTGAAATTAAGATTTATAATACATTGAGTTCCTCTTAAACGGGAACCGGAGGGTTATAATGAAGAAGAATTTTATATCTATTTTGATATTAGGATGTACTTTGATCAATATTGTGTTGAGTGCGATTACGATGTTTAGTGTAGTAAGCACCAATCAGAAAACGGCGGCAATTGTAACGGATGTTGCACAGGTTCTGGATATTGAACTTGGCGGTACGGAAACGGAAGAAAAAGAAAATATTGTTCCGATTGAGAATATTGTTACATATTCCATTTCGGAAGAAATGATGGTGGAATTGAAGCCCGGTGCTGACGGTAACCGTCATTTCTGTTCGGTAACCGTATTTTTCTCAATGGATTCCAAACACAAGGATTATAAGAAATACGGTGCAACCATCGGAGAGAATGAGTTGATTCTCAAGAGCATTGTCAGTGAAACATTCCAGCAATATACCATGGATGATGCAAGAGCAAACCAGGATGAAATCAGTGCTGAAATTTTAAAGAAAGTACAGGCTAAATACGGAGATTCTGATTTTGTATTTGATGTTTCATTCAGCGACATTATGTTCCAATAAGTCCGAATACGTCCTTTGTGGCGACCAAAACCAAGAAAGACAGGAGGTGGACTTGTGGCTGACGTACTCTCGCAAAGCGAAATTGATAATCTACTAAAAGCATTGAACAGCGGTGAAATAGATGTTGACGAGATTAAAGATCAGTCAGCGGAACTGCAGGTAAAGAACTATGACTTTAAACGTCCTGCTAAATTTTCCAAAGAACATCTTCGAACCCTGGAACTTATATTTGAACACTACGGTCGTTTGTTATCAACAAACCTTCCGGTATATTTAAGAAAAAACGTGCAGGTAAATGTGGCGAGTTCTGAAACGGTAACCTTTTCGGAATTTTCCAACGCTCTTGCGAATCCGGTTATTCTGGCGGTGGTAAATTTCAGACCATTGCCCGGTGATATCATCATCGAAATGACAGAGAACTTAGGTTATGCCATTGTTGACCGAATGCTGGGAGGTAAAGGTACTGCACTTGAAAAAACCAGAGATTTCTCGGAAATAGAGTTATCTATTCTTGATAAAATTATGGTTATATGTATGCAATTGCTTCGTGAACCTTGGAAGAATGTAGTTGAAGTCAATCCGGTGTTGGAGCGAATTGAAACCAATCCTCAGTTTGCGCAGATTATTGCACCGAATGAAATGATTGCGATTGTTACCCTTAATATCAAAATCGGTGATGTGGAAGGATTTATGAATATTTCACTTCCGTATATTACTCTTGAGGATATTATCGATAATTTGAATACGAAGTTCTGGTTCTCAACGATGACCAGAGACACGGATGAAACTTATGATGAATATTTGCAGAGTATGTTAAAACGTGTGGATGTTCCTGTGAAAGCCCTTTTGGGACGCAGTATGGTTACGGTAAATGATTTTGCCGGCTTACAGGTGGGTGACATTATCCGTTTGGATACAACCGTAGACAGTTCTTTGGAAGTCTATGTTGGAAATATCAAAAAATTTACGGCGGTTGCAGGTGAGAGCAATGAGAAGTATGCTCTTAAAGTAACTTCTGTAATAAGAGAGGAGGAATAATCAGTGGACGGAATTTTATCTCAGGATGAAATCAATGCGTTGCTAAACGGAATGGATTTATCCGATAGTGGTTCGTCTGGTGCAGATACGAAATCCGCAGAAGTGGATCAAAGTATTTTGAGTGATATTGAAAAAGACGCCATTGGTGAAGTTGCCAACATTAGTATGGGTACTTCCGCGACCACGCTTTTTTCCTTGGTAAACAGAAAAGTAAATATTACAACCCCGGTTGTCAGTTTGGCTACTTGGGATACCTTGATTGATGATTATGAAAAGCCTTGTGTATTTATTCAAATCAAGTACACAGTGGGCTTGGACGGGTCAAACATTTTAATTTTAAAAGAGCAGGATGTTAAGATTATCACAGACCTTATGATGGGTGGTGACGGTACTAATACAGATGGAGAGTTGGGTGAACTGCATTTGAGTGCTATTTCAGAGGCAATGAACCAGATGATGGGGTCTTCCGCAACTTCGCTTTCCTCCATGCTTGGTAAAATGATTGATATCAGCCCGCCACAAGCCAGTCTGATTAATCTCAATGAATTCAAAAATGCAGAAGATATTGCAGGCTTTTTAACAGATACTTTTGTAAGAATTGCTTTTAGAATGCAGATTGGAGATTTGGTAGACAGTACAATTTTACAGTTGTATCCTATTGAATTTGCCAAGTCATTATATGAAACATTTATCAATCAGCAGATGGGTGGAGCGGCAGAAGAACCGGTGAAAGAAGAAACACCGGCACCTGCACCTGCGCCGATACCGGAGCCGGCACCTATGCCGATACCGGAACCGCAGCCCGTACCGATGCAACCGCAACCGGATATGGGGGCATATCAGCAGATGCCGCAGATGGGAATGCCAATGTATCAGCAACCTATGATGCCGCAGATGGGAATGCCGATGTATCAGCAGCCTATGATGCCACAGATGGCACCGGTCAATGTACAGCCGGCACAGTTCCAGACATTTTCTGCACCGACTTCACAGCCGGTACCGCAGGAAAATATGGGATTGATTATGGATGTTCCTCTGGAAGTAACCGTTGAACTTGGTCGTACCAAGAAATCAATTGCGGAAATTCTGGATTTTGCACCCGGAACAATCATAGAATTAGATAAAATTGCAGGAGAGCCGATTGACGTTTTGGTTAACGGTAAATTCGTGGCAAAGGGTGAAGTAGTAGTTATTGAAGAAAACTTCGGTATTCGTGTTACTGAAATTATAAAATAGTCTGATAGGGAGAAAAAACTATGGGAAAAAACATTTTAATCGTTGATGATGCGGCTTTCATGCGTATGATGATTAAGGACATTCTTACAAAGAATGGTTACACAGTTGCAGGGGAAGCGGAAAACGGTGTAAAGGCTGTTGAAAAGTATAATGAATTAAAGCCTGATTTGGTATTGATGGATATTACAATGCCTGAAAAAGACGGTATCCAGGCATTGAAGGAGATTAAGGCGGCTGATGCCGGCGCACATGTTATTATGTGTTCTGCTATGGGTCAGCAGGCTATGGTTATTGAATCCATCCAGTCCGGAGCAAAAGATTTTATCGTTAAGCCGTTCCAGGCAGACCGTGTTATTGAGGCAGTAAAGAAAGTAGTTGGATAAAATGTTATTGGCATTGGATAGTAGCAATGGAATTAACAGTTTTGCACAGTTTCTTACAGTACTGATTATTTTTGTGGGCGTTTTGGCGTTGACTTATTTTACGACCCGTTGGGTTGCGTCTTATCAAAAAGGTAAGATGATGTCCGGAAATATTCAGGTTTTGGAAACGTTTAAGATTACCCAGAATAAGTATATCCAACTGGTTCGTATCGGTGAGCATTATTATGCCATCGCCATCGGCAAAGATGAAATTACCATGCTGGGAGAATTAAGTGAAGATGAAATTCATATTTCCGATGATAGCGGTGTTATGCCCAAAATGGATTTCAAACAACTGTTGGAAAATGCGAAAAATATGAAACTTAAGAAATAGGCGATTGGACTATGAAGATTACAATATTCAAGAGACAAATCGTAAAAGTAATATGCCTGCTGTTTATTATGGTAGGCATATTGTGTATTTCTGCAGAAACAACTGTTTTTGCTACGGGAAATATCGATTTGCCTGAGGTGACAATTGAAGAGCCGGAAATACCGGAAGTTCCGGATCCGGATGCGCAGGCTTCCTTACAGATTACTTTAGGGGAAGATAACGGAACCATGAATGGTGCATTAAGAATTTTGATTATTCTTACCCTGATTTCGTTCCTGCCTGCTGCATTGATTATGCTGACTTCTTTTACAAGAATTATTATTGTCATGCATTTTACAAGAGCGGCATTGGGTACCCAGACATCACCGCCGAATCAGGTTTTAATCGGTATTGCCATTTTCCTGACTATTTTTATTATGGGACCGATTTTTACGGAAATTAACGAAACAGCGATTAAACCTTTGGATGAAGGAAAAATCACAACGGAAGAAGCGCTGGAAATCGGTATGGAACCTTTGCGGGAGTTTATGTATGCACAAACACAAAGCAAGGATGTCAGTGTGTTTATGGAAATTTCCGGCAATGAATGGGACGGAACACCGGAAGGGGTACCGACTTCGGTATTGATTCCGAGTTTTATCATCAGTGAACTTAGGACTTCATTTATTATCGGTTTTTTGATTTACATACCGTTTATTGTAATTGATATGGTTGTAGCATCCGTGCTTATGAGTATGGGTATGATGATGTTGCCGCCTACGACGATTTCCATGCCGTTTAAAATTCTTTTGTTTGTTTTGGCGGACGGATGGAATCTGGTTATTGTGAATTTGGTTAAAACATTTTATTGACGGAGCATTCCGGACTCAATTGGATATTGATTTGATATCAGAGAATGACGGGATAGGAGGAGATGAGAATGTCAACTGCAGACGTAATTACCATTGCAAAAGATGCATTATATACCATTATCATTACGTCTACGCCTGTTTTGCTTATTTCTTTGGTAATCGGTCTTGTAATCAGTATTTTCCAGACAGTAACATCCATTCAGGAGCAGACAATGACTTTTGTACCAAAAATTATCGGAATATTTTTGGGACTTATGTTACTTGGCGGATGGATGCTTGAAACGATCGTTACCTATATGGAAAATTTGTGGTCAAATTTCAGTTTATATGTAAGGTAATGCTATGGTAGATTTTACGTTTCCGATTGAAGAACTGGAATATTTTCTTTTGATTATGACAAGAGTAACGTGTTTTGTTTTTATTGCTCCGTTTTTCTCTATGCAAAATACGCCTGCCAGAGTCAGAATCGGTTTGAGTTTTTTTATATCAATATTACTGTATTATATGACGGTGCCTCACGTGTATCCCATATTTGATACGGTTTGGGATATGGCTGTTGTAATTTTAAAAGAGGCGGCTGCCGGTTTGATTATCGGTTTGGGAGCCAATTTATGCACCAGTATCGTTTTGTTTGCGGGACATGTTGTGGATATGGAGATGGGGTTTGCGATGGCAAGTCAGATGGACCCCACAACCAAACAGCAGGCAACCCTTACCGGTGTATATTATCAGAATATGGTTATGCTTTTGATGATGATTACCGGTATGTATCAGTACTTTATCAGTGCGTTAGCGGAAACTTTTATATTGATTCCGGTGGGAATGGCTCAGTTTAATTTTGACAGCCTGTTATCGTCTTTTGTACAGTTTTTGGGTGACTATATGATTATCGGTATGCGAATCTGTCTTCCGGTATTCTGTACGATTATGTTATTGAATGCAATTCTGGGTATTTTGGCAAAAGTTGCACCGCAGATGAATATGTTTGCGGTCGGTATCCAGTTAAAGGTATTTACGGGACTTTCCGTATTGTTTGTTACGGTAGCACTTTTACCAAACGCGGCAAATCTGGTTTTTACGCAGATGAAAAGAATGATTGTGACATTTGTGGAGGGAATGATGTAATGCTTTCCTATGACTTGCAATTGTTTGCCAAAGAGGGGCCGGGCGGTGAAAAAACCGAGGAAGCGACTCCTAAAAAATTAAGTGATGCGCGAAAAGAAGGTCAGGTAGCCAAGAGTAAGGAATTAGGTCTTGGTATCGGACTTCTTGTGATGTTTTTAATGTTGAAATATATGGTGGGTCTTTTGGGCTCACAGTTTATGGATGCTTTTTCCATGGTATATAACCGAATTCCGCAATTTACGGATTTGGTGGCGGGGCAGATTATTGTCCGTGATTATATGATTCTGTTCCGTGAGATTATATTTAATATATTGTTGATGATGTTACCATTTATGGCTGCTGCATTGGTTGCCGGAATGATAATCGAAATTTATCAGGTAAAATGGGAACCTACGTCAAAGCCTCTTGTTCCGAAGTTGAGTAAAATAAATCCAATCAACGGATTTAAGAAAATATTTTCATTGAATTCTGTGGTTGAATTTTTAAAAGCAATATTAAAAATAGGATTGATTATCTGGGTTGCATATTCCACATTAAAGAATGAATGGGATAATCTGTTTATATTATACGATATGCCGATTGAGCAGGCGATCGCGTTAATGGGGGACATTGTAATCGGCCTCGGCATTAAAATTTCCCTGGTTTATCTGATTATAGCGGCGGCGGACCTGTTCTACCAAAAGTGGAAATTTAAAGAAGATATGAAAATGACCAAACAAGAGGTTAAGGATGAATATAAGCAGGCCGAAGGTGATCCTGCGATCAAAGGAAAAATCCGTCAGAGAATGCGACAGGCTTCCCAGAGGAGAATGATGCAGGATTTACCCAAAGCGGATGTGGTTATTACAAACCCGACACACTTTGCAGTGGCGATAAAATACGATGCGGACTTGTATGATGCACCATATGTGGTTGCAAAAGGAAGTGACCATTTGGCCGCAAAGATAAAAGAGGTCGCGAAGGAAAACAAGGTAGAAATCGTAGAAAACAAGCCTCTTGCCAGAATGCTGTATTATAATGTGGAACTGGGGGCGGTAATACCGCCTGAACTTTACAGGGCTGTGGCGGATATTCTTGCCATGGTATACAAAATGCAGGGCAGAATTTAGAATGTGATAAAATGTGAAATAACGGTAATGGCACGAAAGACGGAAGAAAACAGCAAAGAAGGAGGTGCGATACATGAAAAAAGCGGATATTGGCGTTGCGTTGTATTTGCTCGCCGCAATTGTCATGTTAATTGTACCTTTAAACAGTTTTTTGCTGGATGTTTTAATGACATTGAATATTGCAACTTCTTTTGTGATCCTGTTTGGATGTATGTTCGCAAAAGAAGTATTGGATATGTCGTTCTTCCCGACCATTTTGCTTTTTACAACCATATTTCGAATTGCGTTGAATGTATCATCAACACGTTTGATATTGACCACCGGCGAAGCCGGAAATGTAGTTTCTACTTTCGGTAGTTTCGTTGGTAGCGGTAATTTGGTAATCGGTGTTGTAATTTTTATTATTTTGATTTTGGTCCAGTTTATGGTAATCAACAAGGGTTCGGAACGTGTGGCTGAAGTAACGGCACGTTTTACTCTGGATGCCATGCCCGGTAAACAGATGGCGATTGATGCCGACTTGAATACAGGTGCGATTACGGACGAAGAGGCTAAGATAAGACGTGATAAAATCCAGGAAGAAGCCAGTTTCTTCGGTTCCATGGATGGTGCGGTTAAATACGTAAAAGGTGATGCTACCGCGGGTCTGATTATTACGATAGTGAATATTGTGGGTGGAATCATAACCGGTATGGTAATGCAGGGAATGGATATTATGACCGCGTTGGAAAATTATACCATTCTTACAATTGGTGACGGTTTGGTGAGCCAGATTCCGTCCCTGATGATTTCTCTTGCAACCGGTATTCTGGTTACCAAGGGATCGAAAGATGCTGACTTTGGTAATGTACTCGTAAAACAGTTGTTTGGTGTGCCGAAAGTTATGTATCTGGTGGGTGCTACCGTAATGGCATTGGGTATTTTAACTCCTCTTAACTTGCTTCTTTATGTTGGATTCGGAGCAATGTTTATTATTACGGGACGTTTGATGGCAAACTCCCTGGAAACAGCGGGAATCGAGAAAGAAGTGGACCAGGAAGAAGTTGCGGCATCCGAAATACGAAAACCGGAAAACGTCAATTCACTTTTACAGGTGGACCCCATCGAATTGGAATTCGGCTATGGTATTATTCCGTTGGCGGATGTTAACCAGGGTGGTGATTTGTTAGACCGTGTTGTAATGATTCGTAGGCAGATTGCCTTGGAACTCGGTACGGTTGTGCCCATCATCCGATTGCGCGATAATATCCAGTTAAACCCGAACCAGTATATTATTAAAATCAAAGGAATTCAGGTGAGTGAAGGCGAGATTTTGTTTGACCATTATATGGCGATGAATCCGGGATATGTAACGGAAGAAATTACGGGTATTCCTACGTTTGAACCGTCATTCCACTTGCCGGCTTTATGGATTACGGAAGGACAGCGGGAACGTGCGGAAGCATCAGGATATACTGTTGTGGATCCGCCCTCTATTATTGCAACGCATTTGACGGAAATTATCAGACATCATTTGGCAGAATTACTCACCAGACAGGATGTGCAGCATCTTGTGGATAATCTGAAAGAAAGTAATCCTGTATTGATTGATGAACTGGTACCGAAACTTTTGGGGCTTGGCGAGGTGCAGAAGGTACTGCAGAATCTTTTAAGAGAGGGAATCTCCATTCGAGATTTGCTTACCATTTTTGAAACATTGGCAGACCACGCCACAACAACGAGAGATACGGATATTTTAACCGAATATGTAAGACAGAGTCTGAAAAGAGCGATTTCCGGCAAGTATTTTCCTGCGAATGAAACCACCAGCGTGGTTACACTGGATCCTAAGATTGAGCAGGAAATTATGGGAAGTGTAAAACAGACGGAACAGGGAGCGTATTTAACACTTGATCCGGAGAAAACCAAGAAAATTATGAACAGCGTGGAGACCGAAACCGAGAAATTAGAACGGTTGGGTAAAATGCCCATTGTTCTTACGTCTCCGATTGTGCGAATGTATTTTAAGAAGTTGTCGGAAGATTATTTTAAGGATTTGATTGTTATTTCATATAATGAGATTGAGTCTGATGTTGAATTACAGTCTGTTGGGATGGTGACAGTAGCATGATAATTAAAAAATATCAGGGAAAAACGGAAGCAGAAGCAATGGAAAATGCCAAAAAAGAGTTGGGGGAAGGCATTGTATTAATGAATGTCAAAACCGTAAAACCGAAGGGTTTTACCAAACTTTTTAAGAAGGCATATATTGAGATTACCGTTGCAAAAGAGGAAGAACGCGAAGTTATCGTGCACAGAGAACATGGTGCAGGTGCGTCGAATTCTTCGCCGGCATCTGCCTCTGCGGTGCGAGCGGCTGAAAACGGCGAAAAGGCTTCTCAGAAGGCAGAAGAGCGTTTGCTGGAGGAAAAACTGGATAGTTTGCATTCCCTTTTGGAACAACAGATTCAACGGCGTGAAGAATCTGCTGTGACGGAAGAAAAGGAAGAAAACAAAGAAAATAAGGAACCGAAGGAAGAAACGGAAGAAACGGAGGATAAAACCAAGGCAGTATTGACTCTGATTCGTGAAACCGTAGCGGAAAACGAAGTGGATTTAAAATATGCAGACTCTATTTTGGACGAAGTGGAAAAGAACTTGAAACCCAATATGCCGATGGAACATATTTTATCCAATGTTTATCAGCGTATGATTCTTCGGTTTGGCAAAGCGGAATGTATTGAACCTGCCAAAGAAGGTCCTAAGGTTGTTTTTTTTGTAGGAACTACAGGAGTGGGTAAAACAACAACCATCGCAAAAATTGCTTCTAAATTTGTAGTAGAAGAAAAAAAGAAACTGGCACTTTTGACGGCGGATACTTATCGTATTGCAGCGTCTGAACAATTAAGAACCTACGCGAATATTCTTGAGGTTCCGTTCCGGGTAATCTATACACCGGAAGAAATCGGGGAAGCCATTAAAGATTTTGCGGGATATGATTATATTCTGGTGGATACTGCAGGACATTCTCAGAATAATGATAAGCAGAGAGATGATATGGCGGATTTTGTGAAGTTTGCCAAGGATAAGGCAGAACATGAAATTTACCTTGTGGTATCAGCCACAACAAAATATAAAGATTTGCGCAGTATTGCAGATAAGTATAAAAAGATGTTCGATTATAAAATGATTTTTACGAAATTAGACGAAACATCGGAATACGGCAATTTGTTGAATATGAAAATATATACGGGAGCACCTATGTCTTATATTACCTGTGGGCAGAATGTTCCGGATGATATTGAAACCTTTAATGCACAGAGTATCGTCAAGAAGTTATTGGGCGGGAAGTAGTTAAGAAAGCAGAGGGCTTATGGACCAGGCGCAACAATTACGAAATATAATTAAGGCAAATCAGCAACGTCCGCTGGCAAGAGTCATTACGGTGACCAGCGGTAAGGGTGGTGTAGGCAAATCAAATACAGCAATTAATTTGGCGGTGCAGTTCCGGAAAATGGGGCAGAAAGTCATTATTCTTGATGCGGATTTTGGTCTTGCCAATATTGAAATTATGTTTGGAGCAGTACCCAAACACAGTTTATATGATTTAATTTATAAAGGTATGAATATGAGCGATATCATTACCTGGGGACCGGGAGAAGTCGGTTTTATCAGCGGCGGTTCCGGTATTGTGGGAATGTCGGATTTGAGTCGCGATTATTTGACTTACATTATCAAAAATCTTGCGCAATTGGATGCTATGGCGGATGTTATCATTATTGATACCGGTGCAGGCATTTCCGATGCGGTATTGGAATTCCTGGTGGCAAGCGGCGAAATACTTTTGGTAACTACGCCGGAACCGACATCCATTACCGATGCATATTCATTGTTAAAAGCATTGAACCGCCATCCGCGATTTTCCAACGAACATTCTCAGATTAAAGTGATTTCCAACAGAGTTTCAACAGAGCAGGAAGGAAAAACACTTTTTAACAAATTAAATGCTGTGGTTTCCAAGTATTTGAGTCTGACGCTTGAATATTTGGGAAGTGTTCCGCAGGATCAGGCACTTTCGGATGCGGTGATGCAACAGATGCCGGTTTCATTGGAAACGCCCAAAGCAAAATCCGCGGTTGCATATGAAAATATAGCATCTGTTCTTATGAACAAAGATGTAGATAAAAAAATACAAAAAAGGGGTATGGCTGCATTTTTCTCACATATCGTAGCCGGTAAAAAGACTACATGAGCACACAGGAATTTATGTTATCCAAGTTCATAGCACCCGGTGCAAGAGTTGAATTGTTGGCAAAAGAATTTGTCATTAACAGCAATGCACCGGAAAAAAAGAATTATGAATCGAAAGTTGTAGATGTCATCGGAAATGACAAACTTGAGATTCTTATGCCGATTGAGCAGACCAAACTTGTTCTTTTACCTGTAAATGGTGAATATAATCTGCATTTTTTTACTTCAAGAGGTTTGTTCCAGTGTGATGCAAAAGTAACCAACCGTTACAAAGAAGGTTCCTTATATTTGTTGGAAATGAAACTGACCGGTTCGTTGCAGAAGTATCAGCGTAGGGAATTTTATCGCTTCCCCTGTGTGCTGGATATGGAAGTCAGGGATTTGACGCCGGATGAAAAAAGGGGCATTGAGCAGGAGGGTGAATTTATTGCAGATGATGATGCGCCCGGAAGCAAAGCGGTGATTCTTGACATCAGCGGAGGAGGTTTGCGCTTTACTTCCGCCACTCCGTTTGAACCGAAATCTACCGTGGTATGCAATTATGTGCTTCGTCGTGAAAGCGGCAACCGCAGGATGTGTGTTGCGGGAGAACTTTTGAGTTGCAGACGTTTGGAAAATAATCCGGGGCAGTATGAACAGCGGGTGCGTTTTACCTATATCAGTCCCAGAGAGCGTGAAGATGTAATTCGTTACATTTTTGAAGAAGAACGCAAAAAAAGACAAAAAGAAAATTGATTTGTCATAATGAAATATTTTGTTTTATATTTAGCGTGATGAACAAAGAGGCTTTTGACCACCGGTAAAAAAACGGAACCAAAAGCCTCTTTTTTATCTGTTTGACAGAATGATTTTATTCTTGGCGATGCTATAAACTACCACACAATATTGCCGTCACAGGTGTCCGCAGAACAATTGCAGTCGGAAGCGGTAGTGCCGCACGCCGAAAGGGATGCGGGTGTGGCGTCTTTGATGCGTGCAAGCGACGTATTATCGCAGGTTCTGTCCCGTAAAAGGCAGATTGGATGCTCTGCAACTTCATAGCGGTAATCACAACCTTTGTTTGAAATATATTTTGCAATGACTTCATGGCTTGCAACGTTTGGTACATCATTGTTAACGATGGACTGATAGTAAAAGAACGGAGCACGGTCGTTTAATTCATTTAAAGGAACAACGCATTCGAGACGTTGCGTATTGCCGGTGGTAGTGGCAATGATATTACGGACATACTCGATGTTGGAACCTAATTTTAAAATAGAAGGGAAGTCGCCACAGGGAATAATCTGTTGCCATTCCTTCTTTTCATATTTCCAAAGCAATTCTTTCGCTTTGTGAAGATGTGCGATTTCCTGGATTAAACATTCTTCCCAAATACGTTTGATATAGCGGTCGCATTCGGTCATCATACAGGAATAGTACAAATAACATTCCGTATATTCGTGCATGAGCAGGTCTTCCAACCAGGTTGCATTGGTGTCTTTCAAACTTTCATATTGTGATACGTGTTCTTCTTCAATCATACCGATTTCGGTATAGAGTCTCCGGCCTAAATCGGAATTGAAGTACAACGGTGCCACGTTCATATAATAGTTCATGGTTTGCTGTTCGGCTGCAGTGATGATGTTGATATTCAACAAGGTTTGCAATTTTGAATCGGCATTATTTACATCTTTAAAAATGGAATCGACGGGATGTCTGTGTTCGGCAATGGTCGGTCTTGCCGGCATGATTTCAGTGTATCCGCCTACCAGTTTTTTGGGGTCGGTGCCATACTCATATTCCAGAAGGTCTGAATACCGGTACAAATGGTCAAAGTCTTCC
>X409_Impala__coassemble_398_pt1 | contig 26238 bp, 13 predicted proteins | sample X409_Impala__metabat2_low_PE_002 | metagenome-assembled genome bin X409_Impala
AAACTACATACATTACGAATGTCCATTGCCATGCGGCTGGCAGCAGGGATGAGCGGCGGACGGAAATCCAACGCCAAGGGAAATTCCGTGGAGTTTTCCGATTTCCGGGAGTACCAGTTAGGGGATGACATTCGTAGAATTGATTGGAATGCCTACGGACGTTTTGACAAGTTGTATATCAAATTGTTTATGGAAGAAAAAGAAGGTATCTTTCAAATTTTTCTGGACACCAGCAAATCAATGGATTTCGGAGAGGCCAATAAGGGTGTGTGTGCGGCAAGGATTGCGGCTGCGCTGTCTTATGTTGTACTTGAGAACTCTGACCGATTGTATTTGAATTTGCTAAAAGAAGGTAAAATGGAAACGCCCAAAAGTTATACCGGAAAGCAGGCTTTTTCCAAAGTAATTGATTACTTGGAAGGGGTTAAGTTTGAAGGTGCGGGAGATTTGCTCTCATCCATACATCATAAAAAATTCGACCGCCGCGGAATGTCTGTATTGATTTCCGACGGGTATTGCGATGATATGGAAGAAGTATTCCGATATATGAAATTTAAAAATCAGGACATTGTTTTTATCCATGTATTGTCACCGGAGGAAAGGAATCCCGATTTTGAGGGAACGGTAAAACTGATTGACAGTGAAACTGCAGGCGATATGCGCATCACAATGAGTGCTACGACATTAAAATCGTATAAAAGCAGTTATAACAATTTTATCAGGAATACGGAACTTTTATGTAAAAAGTATTCCGCAATTTACATTCCGGTAAGTTCGGATGACAGTCTGGATACACTGTTTTTCGGCGCGCTTGCCAAAATTTCGCCGAGAAGGTAATACATAATAGGAGAATTGTACGTGAAGTTTTTATATTTATGGCCGTTCTTTCTGTTGCTTTTGATACCGGTTATTATCATTATGTATCTTTTGAAGCAGAAGGCAGTGGATATGCCCATCGCATCCCTGTTTCTCTGGAAGGAAATGTATCGCAACGTTGAGGCTAATACCCCTTGGGAAAAATTGAAAAAGAATTGGTTGTTAATTCTGCAGATTATTACCGTGATTGTTCTTATTATTGCACTGGCTTCGCCTTATATTATGAGCGGAAGCGCAGGTGCGGATCATGCGGTTATCGTGATTGATAACAGTGCAAGCATGAATGCGGTGTATGAAGAAGACCGCACCAGACTGGAACAGGCAATCAATGAGGCGGAAGACTATGTGCGGAGTCTGAAAACGGGCACCGGGATTTCCATCATTACCAGCAATTCCAAAGCAACATTGGTGCTGAGTAATTCTGACGATAAAACCCAGGCAATCAGTGAATTAAAATCCATCGAGCCGGGATATGTAGCCGGAGATTGTGTTGCGGGGATTGAAATGGTAAAATCCATGCAAACCCAGTGGGACAGTGTGGAAACTGTTTGTTTTACGGATACTGCCGTATCCATGGAGCAGGTGGAAGGTTATATTGTGGATCTGTATGTTCCCGTGAACAACACCAGTGTGGATTATGTGGGACACGGTATGAATAACGGTAAAATGGTTGTGCTTGCGAAAGTATCTAACCACGGGGCAGAAGTTGTCACAACGGATGCGACCTTGTACGGAGATGAGGAACTGCTTCAGATTAAGACGGTTACCATTCAAGCCGGAGAATCCGAGGTGGTTTATTTTGAGGATGTGGTTTTTGCGGGCAACGCGCTTTCTGTGGAACTTTCCGGTCAGGATGCCATCAAAGAAGATAATATCTGTTATGATGTGTTGGAAGAGAATAAAGTAACAAAGGTTTTATTGATGACGGAATCCAATCTTTATCTGGAAAAAGCCCTTTTGTTGGTGGAAGGGGTTGAAATTACCAAATCCAATGATATTTCATCCTTTTCCGATTTTATGACACAGGAATATGATTTGTACATATTTGATGGAATGGCTCCGGAAGTATTGCCTGCGGAAGGCAATATGATTTTTATGAATGTCAGATGCGATGAATTGTATGAAACCGTATCGCCTATGGGCGGCGTTGTGGTATCGGTAGAGAATCACAGCCTTACGGAGTATTTGGATGAACTGTCTTTCGGTGTCAGCAGTGTGTATGCACTGGATAAACCGGAATGGGCGGAGACTTTTTTGCGCGTGGGGGATACCTGCGTCGGTTTTATCGGAAAAAAAGATGTTCAGACCATTTGTGTGATGGGATTTGATTTTCATAATTCGGACCTGCCGTTAAAGATGGAATTTCCGATTCTGATTTATAATATTGTAAGCGAATGTACGGTTTCCGGTTTGATTGGTGAAACCGTAGTAAATGCCGGAGATACCGTAACCATTAACGGTAAATTGAATGTAAAATTACCGGTGGTTACCCGTCCTGACGGCAGTGAGCAGGAACTGAGTGATTACCGTATGAATTATACCAATACCGAAGAGTTGGGTGTGTATGTGGTAGAACAGCATCAGGAAGATGCACGGGTGGAAAGAGCCTTTGCAGTGAATTTTCCGGCATCGGAAAGTGTAATTACCAATGCACCTTCTGCGATGCTTACGGAGGAAAATGCAGATGCCGTTAAGACTACGGTAGGAGGTATGTTAAATCTTCGCAACCTGATTATTTTGATTGCGTTAGGATTGTTGGGGATTGAGTGGATTGCTTATATCCGCAGATAAAAAGTAAAGAGGTACGGAAATGGATATTTCTTTTGAAAGGCCGTGGTTTTTGCTGCTGCTTCCGGTAGTAATCGGTCTGTTGATTTTTTCTATGCGCTATATGATTGCGCAAAATAAGAAGACAAGAATCGGTCAGGTTGTGGTACGTTCCGTGTTAGCTACAGCCCTTGTTCTTGCGCTTGCGCAGGTGTCTGTGAAATGGGTGGGACGTGATGTGACCACCATTTTTCTCGTGGATGTTTCCGACAGTGTAAGGGAGCAACGTGAGGAGGTCATAGAATTTGTCAATGAAGCTGTTGAAGAAAAAGGGAAACATGATTATATCGGTGTCATTGCGTTTGGAAGCGATACCCGAGTGGAACAGTTTATTTCCCAGGACATTTCTTTTGCGGAGTTTCAAACGGATGTTGCCACGGAAGCCACGGACTTAGAAGAGGCTGTTAATATTGCTCTGGCAGAAATGCCGGAAGATTCCGCGAAGCGAATTGTATTGATTACCGACGGAAATGAAAATGAGGGAAGTATCCGAAATACTGCTTCTTTGGTTGTTGCCACAGGTTGCGATTTTCAGGTAAAAAAACTGGAAGAAAATCTCGCCAATGAAGTATATGTCAGTGATATGTCTATCCCGGAAGAAGTCGGAATCGGTGAGAAATTTAACATTAATGTGGAAGTGGAAAGTAATGTGGCGTGCCAGGCTGTGGTGAGCCTGTATTCCGGAAGAACCTTAAAAGGACAGCAGACCGTGGTACTGCAGGAAGGTACCAATCGTTATGTTTTTACGGATACCCAGACTGACGAGGGATTAAAAACGTATCGTGTTACGGTAGAGGCTGCAGAAGATACGGTTACCATTAACAATGAATTTTCGGCATATACCAATATTGAAGTGGAACTGCCTTTGCTCGTAGTAGAAGGAGCAGACGGGAAGGCCACGGAATTTAAGGGGATTCTTGACAGTATCGGTGTCAGATATGATGTGGTGACTCCGGGTACCGTACCGGCAACCTTATCGGATTTGACGGAATATTCAGCTATTGTTTTTATTGATGTGTATGCGGATGAATTAAGACAGGGATTTTTGGATAATCTGCAGACTTATATTAAGAATTACGGAGGCGGTTTTATCGTGACCGGCGGCCAGAACAGTTTTGCGCTTGGAAATTACCGTGATACCGTAATTGAAGAAGTGTTACCGGTTAAAATGGATTTACAGGGCGAAAATGAAGTACCCGTTATGGCCCTTCAAATGGTCATTGACCAGTCCGGAAGTATGAGTGACGGTAACGGTATCATCACAAATCTTGACTTGGCCAAGGAAGCAGCCAATGCGGCGGTAGAGAATGTGCGTGATACCGATTACGTGGGTGTTATGGCATTTGATGACAGTTATGACAGAGTGGTTCCGTTGCAGATTGCTACAGATAAAGGTGCTATTTCCAATGAAATTTTTTCGATTGGAATTGACGGCGGAACCTCTATTTATCCTGCGCTTCTTGCTGCGGCTGCGGATATCAGTGAATGCGATGCGCAGATTAAACATATCATTCTTTTGACAGACGGACAGGATACGTACGGAGATTATGACGAATTAAAACAGACGATTAATGACGCAGGGATTACCGTGTCAACCGTAGCGGTAGGTACGGGGTGCAACGAGACGCTTTTAAGGGATATTGCGGAAAGTTGTAACGGACGATATTTTTATACGGATATTAATACGGATATTCCCAGAATTTTTGCGCAGGAAGTATTTTTGTCGTCGAATACCTATTTGATTCATGAGGAATTTACGCCGATTGTTACTTCCAATGATGCTATAATCCGTGATGTGGTAGCGGATGGATTGCCGGCGTTGAAGGGTTATGTTGCGACAACTCCCAAGGAGAGAAGTATTCAATTGTTACAGTCCCATTATGGGGATCCCGTATTGTGTTACTGGCAGTACGGATTGGGCAAAACCGTTGCATGGACGTCGGATATAACCGGCGAATGGTCTGCGAATTATTCCGGTTGGGAAAATACCCAGTTAATGTGGCATAACATTCTCCAATATGTGACGCAGGATATGGGAATGGAAGGTGCATATGTAGAAGTGGAACAGAGCGGAAGCCGTTCGGAGATTCACTATACAACAGAGAATTTCAGTGGAGACACCACTGTAACCGCAATGGTATTTGATGATGAGGGAAATGCAACAGAAGTTGTGTTGGATCCCGTAAAACCCGGTGAATATATTGCGGAAATCGATACTGCAACTACAGGTGTTTATACCATTAATGTACAACAAAAAGAGGGGGATGAAATTGTCAGCAGTATGAACACGGCTGCGATTAACCAGTATTCCATGGAGTATCGTTTTTATCCCGATAATACCCTGATGGAAGAATATGTGGCTTCTGTGGGAGGAAGCATTATTACGGAAGCCTCGGAAGTGTTTGCAACAAAGCCGGAGCACGTGAAAAGCCGCTGGAATTTATCTACCATTCTGCTTGTAATGGCAGCGGTATGGTTTGTTTGGGATATCGCGGTAAGGCGGTTCCATTTGGATTTATCCAAATTGGTTCCCGTGGAGGCAATCAAAAATAAGACTGCAGCAAGAAAGAGTAAGGCGGAAGAGAAACGCCTGCTGAACGCAGAGAAGAAGGCTGCAAAGGAAGTTGCAAAAGAAAACAAAAATATATCTGCAAGTAATGATGCACTGAAAGCGGGTGCAATGATGTCACAGAGAAGTTATGAAAATAAGGCAACCGTGATGCAAAAGCAGCCTGCGGAAAAAGCGCAGAAGAAACCTGTGACAGAAGCGCAACGGCAGATGAATCAGCCTAAGGAAACCATATTGCAACCGAAGATAAATCAACAGAGGCCTCATTCCGGGCCTGCGGCGTCAAACAACGGAAATATTGAGCAACAGATGAAACGCAGTTCGACGGTACGCGTGTGGACAAAGGGCGGTGGCGAAGTGTCACAGACTATGCCAAGAAATAATACCGGTGCAACTCCTATGGAAAGTCGGTCGGTGCAGGGAAATAATAAAGAGCGGGGAACGACGAATAACGCAGGTAAGGGAAAGAAAGAATTACTGAATACCCGGGCACTTTTGAGAGGATTGGAAGAGGATGAGTAATATGTCAGAGGAAAGAATGAATAAAAGTGAGGATGTAAAAGATACTGCAGAAAATGTGCAGGAACAGGAACCTAAAAAAAAGAAGTGGTGGTTGATTATTTGTATCCTGCTGTTGGTTTTAGTGATTGGTGTGGGTACCATGGCAGCGGCGGCATTTGCGATTATACAATTGGTAACCGGAGCCAAAGAGACCGGGGCGGATGCGAATTCCGAAACTCCTTCCGTGGAGGAAGTGGTATCGGAAGACGGTAATGCGGTTATCGGTGACAGTGATACGAATCAGGACGGCAATAATGATGTTGCTTCTTCATTTACCGGCAATGATACCAATTCCACCATCAACACGGGTGAATTGACGGAAAATGCAACAGAGTATGAAGGAAGAAAAGGTACCGGAAAATATAATTACGGAGAAGCATTGCAGAAGGCAATTCTTTTTTATGAATTACAGCGTTCCGGCGATTTGCCTGAGGAAACCAGATGTAACTGGCGCGGGGATTCCGGTTTGACGGACGGTGCGGATGCGGGTCTGGATTTGACCGGAGGATTGTATGATGCAGGTGACCATGTAAAGTTTAATCTGCCGATGGCTTATACTGCGTCTACGCTGGCATGGTCTGTTTATGAAAGTCGTGACAGTTATGAAGAAAGCGGACAGTTGGTTTATATTCAGGATTCCATCCGCTGGATAAATGATTATCTGATCAAGTGTCATCCGGAAGCGAATGTATTCTATTATCAGGTGGGTGACGGTTCTGCGGACCACTCCTGGTGGGGGCCTGCGGAAGTAATGCAGATGAACCGCCCTTCTTATAAGGTGGATATGAACAATCCGGGTTCGACGGTATCGGCAGGCGCAGCAGCTTCGCTGGCATCCTGCTCGGTTATTTTTGCGGACGATGACCCGGAATATGCCGGAGAATGTTTGGAGCATGCCATTCAGTTGTATGAATTTGCGGCTTCGACCAAGAGTGATGCGGGATATACCGCGGCAAACGGTTTTTATACTTCTCACAGCGGATTTTATGATGAATTGACCTGGGCGGCAGCCTGGTTATATATTGCTACCGGTGATGACAGTTATCTTGCGGATGCCAAAACTTACTTCGCACAGGCAGATACCAATCCCAAGTGGGCACATTGCTGGGACAATGTATCCATCGGAGCGGCGACTCTTTTGGCAATGGAAACGGGAGATTCCGTTTATTCGCAGTTGGTGGAAGATAATCTGGATTTCTGGACCACAGGCTTAAACGGGGAGCGTATTACCTATACACCGCAGGGATTGGCATGGCTTGATTCCTGGGGGGCATTAAGATACGCCACTACGGAAGCATTTGTTGCGTTGGTGTACAGTAAATCCGATGTTTGCCCGGATAATAAAAAAGATACTTATTATGATTTCGGTGTTGCACAGGTAAATTATGCATTGGGCGATACGGGAAGGTCTTATTTGATCGGATTTGGCGAAGATTATCCGCAGAATCCGCACCACAGAACAGCACAGGGTTCTTACAGTAATAATATGAACGAGCCGAAGGAAGCAAGACACACGTTATACGGTGCATTGGTGGGCGGACCGGATTCCAATGACGGTTATCAGGATGAAGTATCCAATTATATTAACAATGAGGTGGCCTGTGATTATAATGCGGGTATCGTCGGTGCACTGGCTTGCCTGTATGAAGATTTTGGCGGTCAGACTCTTGTGAACTTCGGTGCGGTGGAAGCAGTGCCGGAAGATGAGGTTTATATTGATGCCTGTGTTAATGTATCCGGAGAGAATCACCTTGAGGTAAAAGCATTTGTAACCAATACTTCCGCATGGCCGGCAAGAACCATGGATACCGTTACATTACGCTATTTTATGGATTTGAGTGAAGTGTATGCGGATGGCGGCAGCGCATCGGATATCAGTTTAAATACCAATTACAGTCAGGGCGGAAGTGCAGTAGGTGTTATGCCTTGGGATGAAGAGAATCATATTTATTATGTGGAAATTCAGTTTGCCGGGGAACCGATTTATCCCGGAGGACAGAGCAGTTATAAAAAAGAAGTGCAGTTTAGAATGACGTCTGCTTCTTCCTGGGATAATTCCAATGACTTTTCTTATCAGGATATTGCCGGAACCAATGGCGGAAGTTTGGTAAAAGCATCCCATATGGCGTTATACGACGACGGAGAATTAATCTACGGTACAGAGCCTGATGGGGAAGGCGTGGCTGTGACAACACCGGTACAGGGAAATGATTCCGGTACGCAGCAGGAAAACGGGCAGCAGTCAAATGAACAGCAGGCAGACAATCAGGACAATACGCAGAACAATCAGCAGAATAATACAGGTTCCAATATTGCTTCGGGAAATCAGTTGACAATGACTGTTGATAATCAGTCAAAGAGCGGCAGCGGTTCCTCTATGTCATTTTTTATCACAATCCGAAATGACGGTACGGAAGCGGTTGCTTTGGAAGACTTGGAAATACAATATTTCTTTACGGTTGACGGTGAAAAAGGTATGAATTTTTATTGTGATTATGCCTGCCTTTCCGGAAGTACTTATTCCGCAATTACGGATAAAATCCAAGGTGAATTTACAGCCATTGGCGGAAATGCAACCAATGCGGATACTCTGTTGGCCATTACCTGTGATTCTAAGGATGCCTTACGTTCCGGAGATGAAGTAACCGTTCAGGTGCGTGTTGCCAAAGAAGATTGGAGCAATTTTGATTTCGGCAATGATTTCTCCGCAGGCGGAGCCGATAAAACGGCAGTACTCTGCGAAGGTGAGTTGGTCATCGGCAGCAGGCCTTAGGAACGAAAACATTTTATATATAAAAATCTACCAAAAAACACTGGATTTCTTTTTAAAATATGGTAAGATATAAGTGAGCCAAAAAATGTTCACAATTTTTTATAAAAATGAAGAGAGCATTTGTGAGTAAGGGAAAAGTAAATCCATTGGGGAATGGTTGATTTTGTGTAAAAATGTGGACTCGAAAGGAGAAGGGCCGTGACACATACATATGAATTATCCGTTGTTATGAGAGAATTATTGGCAGGGAATAAAAAGGCGTTTCAGAGCCTCTATGATTTGACCGCAAATGATTTTTATTTTCATATCAAAATGATTGTTAATAATGATGAGGAGGCTGCAAGACTTCTTGTGAAGATATACAAGAGTATGGCTATGCGTCTTGACAGACTTCAGAAACCGGAAGATGCGTTGAAATGGATGAACGGAATTATGTACGGTCATCTTATGGACTGGATGAATGTACATTGTTCAACTATGCTGATGGATGAAGAAATGGGCAGATTCGATAAGATGCCTGTGGTACCCGTAGTAGAAGGCGGAACCACAATGTTTACGGAGGCGGAAACTGCTGCTCTTGCTGCGAATTATATTTCTCAACTTCCGGAAATACATGCAATTACCGCGTTGGCATATTTTTATGATAATATCGAGTTGCAGGATACTGCTGAATTGCTTCAGTGTGAAGATACCAGAATTACCACAAGAGCAAAATATATTGTCCGTTTGATTGAGAGTTATTGCAAAGATTACGCTAAGCAGAACAGCATTGAAATCCAGCCGGTGGATACCCATATGATTCTTTTGGCGTTTGTGCTTTTGGCAAAAGATGTTGTGTTGCCCGGCAAGAGAGAGTTATACTTTGATATTGCACAGGCGATTTCATAAGACATCTCCCGAACAAATATTGTTTTGAACCATAAGACCACTTTTATCAAGGTTATTTATCTTGGTGGAAGTGGTCTTTTATGCTATACTAAACAAAGTGAAAAAGAATATAGAATATTTCTTTTATAAGCAGAAAAAACAGTAGGAGAACCATATGGCATTACAATTCTGGTTTGGGGCATCCGGCGCGGGAAAGAGCGTTGGTGTCCAAGAGACAATCATCAAAGAGGCAATGCAGAATCCGGACAAAAAATATTTTTTGATTGTTCCGGATCAGTTTACCATGCAGACACAGAAGCAGATGGTAAAAATGCATCCTGACGGCGGAATTCTGAATATTGATGTGTTGAGTTTCGGCCGGTTGTCTCACCGCATTTTTGAGGAGGTAGGAAAAGATGACCGCCTCGTTCTTGACGATACCGGAAAATGTCTTCTTTTGCGTAAAATAGCGGAGCGCGAAAAAGAACATATTCCCGTGCTTGCCGTTGGTTTAAAGAAACCGGGTTATATTCAGGAAGTAAAGTCTGTATTGTCAGAGTTTATGCAGTACGGATTGAAGCCGGAAGATGTGGAACAACTCTCGGAATTTGCCCGAACCCAAAGAACCCTGTATTTGAAATTAAAAGACTTAAGCCATATTTATGCGGCCTTTTTAAAGGAATGCGAAGATAAATTTTTGACCAAAGAAGAGACATTGGATTTGTTGACGAACCGTCTGCGATTTTCAGAATCCGTAAAAAAAGGTACTTTTGTTTTTGACGGATTTACCGGTTTTACACCGATTCAAAATAATGTCATTGAAGAGTTGATGCGTTTGTCGGAGGATGTCATCGTTACGCTGGAAATGGATCACAGATACAATGCTTATCGTATGGAAGGGGAGGATTTTCTCTTCCATTTAAGCCGTCAGACGGTAAAAAGTTTGCAAAAGAGGGCTGAACAAAACGGCGTTTCTTTGAAAAAAGATGTCATTTTGTCGGAAGTGCCGGTAAAACGATTTAGCAGGAATCCGGAACTGTCCCATTTGGAGCGTAATCTGTTCCGTGAAAAAAGTGACGTGTATGAAAAAGAAAGTTCGTCCGTTCAAATTGTAAAATCGGTAAATGTGCGTGAAGAATGCAAGGATTTGTGCACCGCTATGTTTACGCTGATTGAACAAAAAGGATACCGGTATCGGGATGTTGCCGTGGTAACGGGCAATATGAGCCGGTATGAAGCACCGTTGCGGCAACAGTTTGAAAAATATCAGATTCCGTATTTCATGGATGCGACAAGAGATTTGCTTACCAATCCTTTTGTGGCATTTCTTCGTAATGCAATTGCAGTGTTGCGTTTCAACTTCCGCTATGCGGACGTGTTCCGTTTCTTGAGAAGCGGTATGACGGATTTTACAAGGGAAGAAATTGACCTTTTGGAGAATTATGTAAGAGCGAGAGGAATCAAAGGATATGCGGCATGGAGCAGACCTTTTATACATCCGCATAAAGAAAGTATGAAAGATGCGGATGTCTTCGCCCGCATCAATGCACTGAGAGAACGTGTGGCTGCCATATTTGCAATGCCTGCCGGGGAGACCGGGCATACGGCGTTACCGGCACGAAGATGGTGCGAAATTTTTTATAAATTCTGCGTTGAACAGAATATTGCACAGAAATTGGAAAACTATGCACAGCAACTGGAAGAACGAAATGATTTGCCAGGCGCGCTGGAATACAGACAAATTTACAGGTTGATTATGGACCTTATGAATCAGGTGGCGGAACTTTTGGGCGAAGATATGTTATCGTTGCAGGAGTTTTCTGATATTCTGGATGCGGGCTTTGGCGAAATCCGTGTCAGAACCATTCCGCAGGGAGTGGATTTGCTTGTGGTTGGGGATATGGAACGAACCCGGTTAAAAGATATCAAAGCCTTATTTTTCCTTGGGGTAAATGACAGTAATATTCCGCAGAGCAGCAGTAAGGGCGGGTTGATATCCGATATAGAAAGGGAATTTTTGTTAAGTTCCGGCCGGGAACTGGCACCGACTCCTGCGTCACAGATGTTTATTGAACATCTGTATTTGTATATGAATTTAACCAAACCTTCTGAGCATTTATATCTGTCTTATGCAGTGATGGAGGAAGACGGCAGCACAAAACGGCCGGCATATCTGATTGCGGAACTACAGAAATTGTTCCCGAAATTACGGATAGATGCAGGAAACGGAAAGCGAACCGTTTTATCATTAGAGGATGCCAAAGAGCGGATGGCCTCTTTAATCAATGCGTATGCGGCAGGGAATATGAATGCGGAACGGCAGAAAGAATTTTATGCATTGTACGGAGATTTATCCGCCAGAGAAGAGTGCAGGGAATGGATGCAGGAGATTACCGATGCTGCGTTTGCGCATTATGTGCCTACGGAACTTGAGCGGAGTCTGGCGGAGGAATTATACGGTAAAATTATGGAGTGCAGTATCAGCAGTCTTGAAAAGTTTGCGGCATGCCATTATGCACATTTCGTATCATACGGTTTGCGTTTGGAAGAACGGGAAGAGTATGGATTTGAAAGTATGGATATGGGAAATGTCATGCATGATATTCTTCAGATGTTCGGTACGATGTTAAAAGAAAAGCAACTGGATTGGGTAACCATTGACAGTAAAACAATAGAAACGTTTATTGATGATGCAATTGTAAAGGTAAGTGCAGAGTACGGGCAGGCCATTTTGCAGGAAGGGGCCAAGAATCGCTATTACAGGGAACAGTTAAAGCGCATTGTCAGACGCAGTATTAAAACGCTGCAGGAACAGTTAAGACACGGCAGTTTCCGCCCCTATGCATTTGAAAAGGAATTCCGCAAATTGTATGATTTTGATTCGGATAACGCACAGAATCCGGGAGGACAACTTCTTTTAAGGGGAAGAATCGACCGTATTGATACCTGCGTGCAGGGTGATGAAGTTTTTGTAAAAGTTGTGGATTATAAGGCGGGCAACCATAAATTTGACATTAATACATTGTATTACGGTGTTGCCCTGCAGTTAGCGGTTTATTTGGGACAGACTGTTAAAAATCTGGAAAAGGTGTATCCGGACCAAAAGATTGTACCCGCCGCGATGTTATACTATCGTACTGCCGACCCGATTCTTTCGGCGGAGAAGGTGATGAGTCCGGATGAATGTGAGAATGAAATTTTAAAAGAATTAAACAATACCGGAGCCATATCGGCGCGGGCAGGGATTGTAGAAGCCCTGGATGAGGGATTGGAAGGAAAATCCGTTGTAGTGCCGGTCAGTAAAAAAGGAAATGAAATTAAGTTAAGTAACAGTGTTTATAATCCGGTCCTGCTGAATCAGATTCTGGATTATGCCGGGGAGAAGACGATTTCGCTGGCGGAAGCAATTATAAACGGTAAAATAGACGTGAATCCGAACATTATCGGAGAACGGGATGCCTGTCAGTACTGTGCTTACAAGGGTGTGTGCGGTTTTGATTCGAAAATTGCAGGATACGAGAAGGAAAAACCGGAAGAAATCACGGCAGAAGAATTCGAAAGGAGACGTAACGATGGCGGTGAAATACACGACGGATCAGCAGAAAGTCATTGATACAAGGGATTGTAATATTCTGGTTTCTGCGGCAGCCGGCAGCGGTAAAACGGCTGTCCTTACGGAGCGCATCATACAACGTATTTGCGACAGTGAACATCCGGTACAGATTGACCGTATGCTGATTGTAACATTTACCAATGCGGCAGCGGCAGAAATGAGGGAACGTATTGGCAATGCTTTGCGTAAAAGACTGGAAAGCGATCCGGAAAATGCACATTTGCGGAAGCAGATTACATTGTTGAATAATGCGCAGATTACCACCATTGACAGTTTTTGTCTCTACCTTCTTCGGAATCATTTTCATGAAATCGGACTGGAACCGGGATTTCGAATCGGTGATGACGGTGAAATAAAACTATTGCAGCAAGAGGTTTTGGAGGAATATTTGGAGCAGAAATATGAAACTGCGGAAGAATCATTTTTAGACCTTGTGGAGAAATATGCCGGCGCCGGCAAAGATGATGCGTTAAAAGATTTGATTTTAAGATTGCATTTGTTTTCCGAAAGTCATCCGTTTCCGGAAGATTTTATCACACAATGCATGGCAGAATTACAAGATGAACGAGGCGGACTTACGCAAGCGTGTGAAACCTTTCTTTATGAGTATGAACAGGAATTGTTGGAGGAATGTGTAGATGCTTCCAATGAGGCAATTGCACTTTGCAGGATGCCGGGCGGTCCGGTCAATTACGAGGAAGCCTTTTCGGATGATCTGCATTTTTATCAGAGCGTAAAAGAGGCAAAAGGGTTTACGGAACGTGCGGCAGTATACGGTGCACATAAATTCAAGACATTGTCCAGAAGCAAAGTTGCGGATTTGGATGAAACAATCAAAGAAGAAGTTAAAAATATCCGTGATAAAAAGTGTAAAAAAATAATCGAAGAAATCAAAAAAAATATTTATTACGGTTCGGCAGAAGATATTTTGGAAGATAATCGCCGGGCGGGGAAGACCGTGGCTGCACTTTTAGCGCTGGTATTGGAATTTGCGGAGTTGTTTGAACATAAAAAACGCGAAAAAAATATCATCGATTTTTCGGATATGGAACATTTGGCATTGCGTATTCTTTTGAGAAAAGAAGGGGATATGTATGTGCCGAGTGAAGTGGCACGGGGCTATCAGGATTATTTTGAAGAAATTATGGTAGATGAATACCAGGACAGCAATCAGGTACAGGAGTGTCTGTTGGAGAGCATCAGCCGTCAGAGTGAAGAATGCGGAAACCGTTTTATGGTAGGGGATGTGAAACAGAGTATTTACCGATTCCGCTTGGCGCGACCTGAGATTTTTATGGAGAAGTATGGTGCGTTTCATCCTACGGACGGCAAGAATCGAAGGATCAATCTGTCTATGAATTTCCGTAGCCGCAAAGAGGTTTTAGACGGTGTTAATGCGGTATTTGAACAATTGATGATTCCGGCAGTAGGAAAGGTATCTTATGATGCGGATGCCAGACTGTATTACGGGGCTGCATTTTCGGAAAGTGAAAGTAACTGCAATACGGAATTATTGTTATATAACAAATCGGAATTTAGTGAACTGAATATTTCCGGAACGGAGGCAGAAGCTAGGATTATGGCAACGCATATCAAAAAACTATGCGAGGAGTTTCTGGTTACCGATAAGGAAACCGGTCATTTGCGTCCGGCTGTATTTTCGGATATGGTGATTCTTTTACGTGCGGCCAGCGGTGTGGACGATATCATCAAAAAGACGTTGGAAAAGGAAGGAATTCCTACCTATGTGGCTTCCGGAAAAGGATATTTTGCAGCAACGGAAATTAAGGAAATTCTTAATTTTATGACGGTTTTGAATAATCCCAGACAGGATATTCCACTGCTTGGGGTACTTCACTCTGTGTTCGGTGGTTTTGAAGAAGCAGAAATTGCCCGTATCCGTGTGTCCAATGGTAAAAAGGGACGATTATACGACAGTTTGGTACAATATGCCGGGAATGGGAAGGATTGTGCCTTGCGAAGCAAGGCGGAAGCATTTTTGAAAATGATTGAAGGCTGGCGTGAAGAAGCCGTATATCATTCCGTATATGAGTTGCTGGAAAAAATCATGTCTCAGACCGGTTTTCTTCATTATTGTACGGCATTGCCCGGCGGAGAACAGCGTCGTGCCAATCTGATGGTGTTTTTGCAGAAAGCAAAAGCGTTTGAAAGCAGCGGGTATTCCGGTTTGTTTGATTTTATCCGTTATATGGAGCAAATGCAGGAGCGTGAGGTGGATTTCGGTGAGGCCAATATTTTGGATGAAAAGGCCAATGTGGTGCGTATTATGACCATTCATAAAAGTAAAGGCCTGGAATTTCCTATTTGCTTTGTGGCGGGATTCGGTCGTCAGTTTAAGATGCGGGATGCATCCGATGCGGTTTTAACGGATGCCGAACTGGGGATGGGCGGTGATTCCATTGATCTTGCCTTGCGGTGCCGCCGTAAATCATTGCGAAAAAATGTAATTGCCTTAAAGCAGAAAAAAGACAGCCGTGGTGAAGATTTGAGGGTGCTTTATGTTGCAATGACCCGTGCAAAAGAGAAATTGATTTTGGTGGGACACGGAGCACTTTCGGAAACTGTCCGGGACGGTCTTTCTGCGTATGATATTTTAAAGGCCAAATCTTTTATGGAGATGGTACTTCCCATTGCCGCTAAGCATGCGGAATTATTTGAAATCACGGAGTATACACCGGAAAATATTTCATTGGAAAAAGTAACGGAGACAATAGAAGCGCATATTATGCGGGAAAGTTTAAAAGGGCTTACTTCCGATGCTGTTTGGAAGCCTTATGAGTATCCTCACCCGTCATTGGAAGGGTTATATACCAAGACTACGGTGTCCGAATTAAAGAAGGCGGCTTACTTAGAGGAAGCGGAGCCTTGTCAGGAGTTATACAAGGAAGAAGAGTTTACGGAATATATACCTGCTTTTATTGCCGGGAAAGAAGAAACGATTACCGGCGGCAGGCGCGGAAGTGCGTATCATCGCATTATGGAATTAATGGATTTTACAATTGCGTTAAAAGAAGGTAATATAGAAGAGGATATACGGGCAGCAAGAAAAAAAGCCATAGAAGAATTGCGGATTTCGGAAGCGGATGCGAATCTGGTCAGTGAGAAGAAAGTATGGGCATTTATGAAGACGGAACTGGCAAGACGTATGGGCAGGGCACAGACAGCAGGATTGTTTTATCCGGAACAGCCTTTTATGATGCGTGTGAAGGCGAATTCGGTAAAAGAAGATTTCCCGGAAGAGGAAGACATTCTTGTGCAGGGTGTGATTGACGTATATTTTCAGGAAGACGATGCTTTGGTGTTGATGGATTATAAAACCGACAGGGTTTCGGAGGCGGAGGAATTAATCAAACGCTATCGTACCCAGTTGGATTATTATGCCGAGGCGCTGGAACGTCTGACGCACAAAAAAGTAAAGGAAAAACTAATTTATTCATTTGCTTTGGAAGAGGTAATTACAGTGGATGAGTGAGGTAAAAAGGATGTATAAGTTTGCATTGTTTGATTTGGATGGTACGCTTACGGATTCCAGAGAGGGAATCTGTAAGTCAGTGCAGAATGCTTTTGTAAAATTGGGAAGGCCGGCCCCTTCCTTAAAAGAACTGGAATGTTTTATCGGACCGCCGCTAAAGACCAGTTTCCGCGAATTTTACGGCATCGTAGGGGAAGAAGCGGACCGTGCGGTTGCCTTTTATCGCGAGAGATATTCTGTAGTGGGTAAATATGAAAATATGCCTTATGAGGGCATTGCCGATTTGTTGAAAACGCTTAGGAATGCGGGATATATTCTCTCTGTTGCTTCCAGTAAACCCGAAGTATATGTAGAGGATATTCTGAAACATTTCGGGCTATATGACTACTTCCATTATGTGGTAGGAAGCGATATGGAAGGAAAGCGCGGTGAAAAAGAGGATGTGATGGAAGAAGCATTCCGCCGTATGGGGCTGGATGAAAAGAGCCGTAAAGAGCAGGCGATTATGATTGGTGACCGGCATTTCGATATTAACGGAGCCAAGCATTTTGGAATCGACAGCTTGGGTGTGACTTACGGGTTTGCCAAAGAGAACGAATTAACAGAGGCCGGAGCAACTTATGTGGTGGATACCGTGGCAGAGTTGCAGGAACTTTTATTAAACAAATTGGATGTATAAGAATGAATGAGACTGTTATGGAACAAAAACTTACAATTTTTCGTACGCTTTTCCTGATTTGCGGAAGCGTAGGCGTTTATCTTGTGGGTTATCTTTTGGCGTTATCATTTTTATCTTGGATTCCCGGAGTAAAAGAGTGGCATACCATGTATCTTAATGCTATCGCTATGGCGGCGGGAGCAGGTGTCATGCTTGTTACGGTAAAAAAGAAGGAAATAGGAATCAAAATCGAAAACAGACCGATAATGCAGTTGGGTATGGTGGCTGTTATGGCTTACAGCGCATCGGTGTTGTTTAATGTTTTGCTTGGAAGCATTCCGTGGGAGAAGGTCTTTGAGCAGCAGGTTACGCCGGATGCAAGGGTGTATTACTCAATTCCGCTGTGGGCAAGAATGTTGTGCTATGAAGCGGTTGCACCGGTTGCGGAGGAATTATTGTTTCGTCAGGTGATATATAAAAGGTTGCGTAATATATCGCCCGTGTGGGTAGCAACAGTGGTGTCTGCCCTTTTATTCGGTTTGTATCACGGTAATTTGGTGCAGGGAATGTATGCTTTTATTATGGGGTGTTTATTAGCACTGGTGTATGAGTGGAGCGGAAGTTTTGCGGCTTCTGTTGTATTTCATATGGTAGCGAACCACGTCTCAGATATTACCTATGAGTTTGAAAGCGTCAGTAAAGTGCTCTATTCGCCTTGTGGGGGAGTGGTATCTGCAATCTTTCTGGTAATTACTTTTGCAGTTTTGTTTAAAAACAAGAACAAATGTTCTGAAAAGCATTGAAATCCGAATGGAGTTGTGTTATGATTGATTTATCCAAAAGAGAGAAAGAATAGGAACAATGAATGTCGGCGTGTTGCAGAGCATATTTTACAACATGCCGGCAGGATGCCCCTTTGTAAACGGGGAAGCGGAGGATTTATAACGTGGAAATCCATATTTCGGTTCGTAATCTTGTAGAATTTATTATGCGTTCCGGTGATATCGATAATCGTCATACTGTGAAGGCTTCCGAACAGGCGATGCAGGAGGGAAGCCGGATTCATCGCAAAATTCAGCGAAAAGCAGGCAGTGCGTATGAGGCGGAAGTGCCGATGAAGTATTGCTATGTGACAGAGGATTATCAGATTATCATTGAAGGACGTGCTGACGGTGTTATTACGACTTCTGCAGGCGTTGTAATTGATGAAATCAAAGGAACATATAGAGATATTGACAAATTAGAGGCACCGCAGCCTGTGCATCTTGCCCAGGCAATGTGTTATGCCTTTTTTTATTGTGTCCAAAATGATTTGGAGGCAATTTCGGTCAGAATGACGTACTGCAATTTGGAAACAGAAGAAATTCGATACTTCCAGGAGGAATATTCCAGGGAATTCATTACAAAATGGTTTAATGACTTGATGAGTCAATACAAGAAATGGGCGGATTTTGAGGTGAAATGGCGTGAAATCAGGCAAACTTCCGTAAAGGATATGCAGTTTCCGTTCGTATACAGGGAAGGACAGAAGGAACTGATTACACATGTATATCATACCATTTGTCATAAAAAGAAATTGTTTATTGAAGCCCCTACCGGTGTGGGAAAAACCATTTCTACGCTGTTTCCGGCCGTTAAGGCAATCGGAGAAGGGAAGGCACAGAGAATCTTTTATCTGACAGCAAAAACCATTACAAGAACGGTGGCTGCAGATACCTATGACATTATGCGTCAAAACGGTTTACGGATGAAAACGGTTGTCATTACGGCCAAAGAAAAAATATGTCCGATGGAGAAGCCGGAATGTAATCCCAAAGAATGTCCTTATGCCAAAGGGCATTTTGACCGTATAAACGATGCCATGTACGAACTGCTGACTACGGAGGATTCTTTTACCCGTGAAAAAATAGAAGAATATTCGGAGCGTTATATGGTGTGTCCGTTTGAGCTTTGTCTGGATATGAGTCTGTATTCCGACGGAATCATCTGCGATTACAATTACTTATTTGATCCGCATGTCTATTTGAAACGTTTTTTTGCGGAGGGAAGCAAAGGGGAGCACTTGTTTCTGATTGATGAGGCGCATAATCTTCTGGAGCGGGGACGCGAGATGTATTCTGCACAGATGGTAAAAGAGGAATTACTGGAACTGCGAGGGACGATTAAGGAGTTTACGGAACATAAAACCAAATTATATCCGGAACTTGAGACCATCGTACGTCAGTTGAACAGTGCGAACAAAGAAATGCTTACCCTGAAAAGGAGTTGCGGAGGGGATTATCTTGTTTTGGACAATCCGGAGCAGTTGTCAGGTCTGATTTTACGGCTGAACAATTTACACAGTAAGATCGAAAAGTACTTGGAGGATGAAGAAAAAGACAGTGACTTGCGTAGTCAAATACTAGATTTTTACTTTGATTTATCTCATTTTTTGCTGATTTGGGAGGGCTTGGATGAAAATTATAAAATATATCTGAAGCATGAAGAGCAGGAACGGTTTGTATGCCGGTTGTTTTGCGTAAATCCTTCGTATCATCTGCGGACCTGTATGGACAGGGGGGTAAGTGCAACATTATTTTCGGCGACACTTTTACCGATTCAGTATTATAAAAGTCTCTTGGGCGGTACAAAAGATGATTATGAGGTATATGCGCAGTCTGTTTTTGAAGCGGGCAAGCGGGGGATTTTTATCGCAAGAGATGTAACCAGCCGATACAGAAACCGCGGCAGTGTTATGTACGAGCGGATTGCATCGTATATTCGTGATATTACGGCATGTAAAAAAGGAAATTATCTTGTATTTTTTCCCTCTTACAATTTTGCCAATGCGGTCTTAAATTGTTTTTCGCCGGAAGAAAAAGAAGAGATCCTTATGCAGGGAGAAAATATGCGGGAGACCGAACGGGAAGCATTTTTGCAATGTTTTGATGCGGACGGGAACGGTGATAAAAGTCTGATTGCGTTCTGCGTAATGGGCGGTATTTTTTCGGAAGGAATTGATTTAAAGGGAGAGCGCCTTATCGGTGCCCTTATTGTTGGGAACGGTATGCCGCAAGTTGGACCGGAGCGGGATATTTTAAGGACACATTTTGATGAAACGGAGCAGAAGGGATTTGATTATGCCTATACGTATCCCGGAATGAATAAGGTATTGCAGGCGGCCGGGCGTGTAATCCGTACGGCGGATGATGTAGGGATTGTGGCTCTGCTGGAAGAGCGTTTTTTGGAACCTTCCTATCAGCGTTTGTTTCCGCGGGAATGGAAGTCGTATGTAACGGTAGATATGAACACGGTTTCGGATGGAGTGAGGGCATTTTGGACTGCGCATGGAATGCTGTAGGGGATGGTCAATGAGTTAATATTGTGGATAAAGGAATGTGGGAAATCGGATGTTATGTAACTGTATTTCGACAAAAAATGACAAAATGACACCCGAAATGACACAAGTGTCTTATTGTTTCGACAAAAATCCGCAGAAATCAACATGTGGATAAACATGTGGAAACGGTGGATTTTTGCGAAAAAAACACGAAAAGTTATCCACATATGCCAAAAGTGTCATTGTATCTTTGTGGAAAACGTAAATTATTCGTAAAAATAATTCAAATTTTTATGTAAACATTTAAAATGTTAACCGATTGAGTCAATAAAATGAGAAATGTTGTCAAAAAGAAAAAACGATAATATAATGGAATTTCAAGAAGAACGGAGAAAGGATGCAAAGAAGTATGGGTGAGAAAAAACCGGAAAAAAAGTATACGGCAATGGAACTTATTCTTGCAATCTGCCTTCTTTTTGTCCCGCTGTTGATTGTTAATGTCGCGGCATTGGCGGTATTGTTTTTTTTACTGATGCTTTTTTTGAGCGTTCTGGTATTGGCGTTGTTGGGGTTCTTTGAACTAATCGCAGGAATTGCAATGGTTGGTGTCGGCATTGAAAAATTATTTGCCATGCCTATGGGGGCAGTTGCCGTTATGGGATTTGGTGTATGTAATATCGGAGTGGCTTTATTGGTGGAATGTTTGGTGTTCTGGTGGTATGTTGTGGCCGTGCCGACCCTGTATAACAAAATAAGGAACGGGGAGGAAAAAGATGAGAAGAAGGCTTAAATCCCTGTTTCGTATAGCGGTTGGTTTTGTGATTACAGGCGTTATTATGATGATTACCGGTCTGGTAATGGGCGGTGCCGGTGAATTGAGCAAAGAAGTGAAGGAATTGGTACATGTGATGCGTGTCGGTATTTCGGAGACGGTAGAACGTATTCCGTTACTGGAACGTATCACGGATTTCAGCGGTTTTACCATTGTGGTAGATGTGGATCGGGAAGATGTATCCGTTGAAATAAACGATGCGTACGAGACCATTGAGGGGGACTATTATAATCCCACAGTGGCAGATGCTTCGGAGGTTCATAATTTAGATATCAGCGTATTGAATGGTGTTTGTCATATTTTACCTTCCGAAAACGGTTGCTTCGGTGTAAAAAGCAGCGGTGCCGAACAATATCAGTGTTATGTGGACGAGGACACATTGTATCTGAATGCTTTACCAAAAGATTGGGGCAAAAGCGAGGCTGCCGAAATTATTCTTTATGTGCCGGAAAATCAGGAATATGAGAATGTATTTCTCTTTTGTTCCGGAGACGGCGTGGTTGCGGATGTTGATTTAAAAGGAACCGAAATGGATGTCAGTTCCATTTGCGGAGAGAATGGGATAAACGGTAAAGTGGATTTTGCGGAAATGACTGTAACGGCAGGTATCGGCACGTTATCGGTAAAATCCTTATATGCAGAGAACCTTAAACTGGAAGTGGGAACTGCGGAAGTGAAAATTGAGAATATGACAGTGAAAGATGCGGAAGTGAATCTTGGCGTAGGAAGTATTTTTATGCAGGGAAGTTTCCGCGGCGATATGGTTTTAAATTGCGGTATGGGAAGTTTGGAGATGGTACTGTCCGGAAAGCAGGACGCGTACAACTATGATATTTCCGGTTCTGCCGAGAGCGTACAAATCGGTACGGATATGTTGGCGGGGATGATGATGGAACGGTGGATTGACAATGGTTCCGACCAAAAAATCATTTTAAGTTGTGCCATGGGAAGTGTTCGGATTGATTTTGAAGAATAAATAATGAAAAAACATAGGGTGATGTAAGAGTATGCTTGCCAAAGACCGTGTGGATGTTGTAAAATAAAAAGCGGTGTACATTTTTATGGAACGAAATGAAAGAATTTTAACATAGAACAAAAGGAGTACTTGAGAATGAGCAAAGAACTTGCAAAAACTTATGATCCTCATGGAATTGAGGACCGTCTCTACGCAAAGTGGTTGGAAAAGAAATATTTCCACGCAGAAGTGGATGAGAATAAAAAACCGTTTACCATCGTGATTCCGCCCCCCAACATTACGGGACAGCTTCACATGGGACATGCATTGGACAATACCATGCAGGATATTTTAATCCGTTTTAAAAGAATGCAGGGATACAATGCCCTTTGGCAGCCCGGTACAGACCATGCCAGCATTGCTACCGAGGTTAAGATTATCGAGAAGTTAAAAGAAGAAGGTATCGATAAAAACGACCTTGGCCGTGAGAAATTTTTAGAGCGTGCATGGGACTGGAAGAGAGAATACGGCGGAAGAATTATCAGCCAGTTGAAGAAACTGGGTTCTTCCTGTGACTGGGACAGAGAGCGTTTTACCATGGACGAAGGCTGTAACAAGGCAGTTACGGAAGTATTTATTAAAATGCATGAAAAAGGCTGGATTTACAAGGGAGCCAGAATCATTAACTGGTGTCCTGTTTGTAATACATCCATTTCCGATGCAGAGGTTGAATACGAGGAACAGGCAGGCCATTTCTGGCACATCAAGTATCCTATCGTAGGTACCGATGAATTCCTTGAATTTGCCACAACCCGTCCCGAAACCATGCTTGGTGATACTGCGGTAGCGGTAAATCCCGATGATGAAAGATATACTCATTTGGTAGGAAAGACAGTGAAACTTCCTTTTGTGGATCGCGAGATTCCTATCATTGCAGATTCCTATGTAGACAAAGAGTTTGGTACCGGTGTGGTTAAGATTACTCCGGCCCATGACCCTAACGACTTCCAGGTAGGACAGCGTCATAACCTGCCTTTAATCAACATCATGAATGATGATGCTACCATCAATGAAAACGGTGGTAAGTTTGCAGGTATGGACCGTTATGCCGCAAGAAAGCAAATGGTGGAAGAACTGGATGCAATGGGACTTCTTGTGGAAGTGGAAGATTACTCTCACAATGTAGGTACTCATGACCGTTGTAAAACAACCGTAGAACCCCTTGTAAAACAGCAGTGGTTCGTTAAGATGGATGAGTTGATTAAGCCTGCTGCGGATGCGGTTCGTAACGGTGAAATCAAATTGGTTCCCGAAAGAATGGATAAAGCATATTTTAACTGGACCGATAACATTCGTGACTGGTGTATTTCAAGACAGTTGTGGTGGGGACACAGAATTCCTGCGTACTACTGTGACGATTGCGGTGAAATCGTGGTTGCCCGTGAAATGCCTGATGTCTGCCCCGTTTGCGGACAGAGTCATTTTACACAGGATCCCGATACTTTGGATACCTGGTTTTCATCAGCACTTTGGCCTTTCTCAACTCTGGGCTGGCCCGAGAAAACCAAGGATTTGGAATATTTTTACCCTACAGACGTGCTTGTAACCGGTTATGACATCATCTTCTTCTGGGTAATCCGTATGGTATTCTCAGGATACGAGCAGATGAAGGAGAAACCTTTTAAAACTGTTTTATTCCACGGTTTGGTTCGTGACTCTCAGGGACGTAAAATGAGTAAGTCCTTAGGTAACGGTATCGATCCTTTGGAAATCATTGAAAAGTATGGTGCAGATGCACTTCGTCTTACTTTGATTACCGGTAATGCACCGGGTAATGATATGCGTTTCTACTACGAAAGAGTAGAAGCAAACCGTAACTTTGGTAACAAGATTTGGAATGCTTCCCGTTTCATCATGATGAATATGGAAGGCAAGGAAGTAACCACTCCCGCTGTGGCAGATTTAGAGCCTGTTGATAAGTGGATTCTTTCCAAGTTAAACAATGTGATCAAAGAAGTTACCGACAACATGGAGAACTATGAGTTAGGTATTGCCGTTCAGAAAGTTTATGATTTCATCTGGGATGAATTCTGTGACTGGTACATTGAAATGGTGAAGCCCCGTCTCTATGCATCCGACAATCAGGTATCTTCCAACGCGGCGCTTTGGACATTGAAGACCGTATTGATTGATGCGTTAAAATTATTACATCCTTATATGCCTTTTATCACCGAAGAAATCTTCTGTACCTTACAGAACGAAGAAGAATCCATTATGATTTCTTCATGGCCTGTATACACCGAAGAAAGAAACTTCGCTAAGGAAGAAAAGGAAATCGAAATCATGAAGGAAGCCATCCGCGGTATCCGTAACGTAAGAACTTCCATGAACGTTCCTCCTTCCAAGAAGGCACAGGTTTATGTAGTATCCGAGAAGCCTGAAATGAGAGCGATTTTTGAAGAAGGTAAGTTATTCTTCGCTTCTCTTGCTTATGCATCCGAAGTAATCGTTCAGGCAGATAAAAACGGTATTGCAGATGATGCGGTATCCGTAGTGATTGCCAATGCAAACGTATACATTCCTTTTGCTGAACTTGTTGATATTGCACAGGAAATCGAACGTCTTGAAAAAGAAGAAAAGAAGCTTGCCGGAGAGCTTGCCCGTGTAAACGGAATGCTGAACAATGCAAATTTCGTATCTAAGGCGCCTGCGGCTAAGATAGAAGAAGAAAAGGCGAAATTAGAGAAGTATACACAGATGATGGAGCAGGTGAAGGAAAGACTTGCACAGCTTAAATAAAAGAAAGTATGCCCGCCCGGTTAGGGCGGGCTTTTCGTTTTTGATGCCCCGCTTGGGTATATATTATGGTGTCCGCTGGTTTTCAATTGACTTATTGGGATTCGGAGAAAACTGCGCAGACTATTTTATATTCCAACAGGACGCGCTCTCGCTCGGTTGTGAATGTAACGGACACTAAACTCGTGCGGCATTGTATTTGCACTCGTTAAGTGCCGACACTCACAAAACGGTCCTTTATGGAATAAAAATATCTGCACAGTATCAAGGTTAATAATATATTAAGTCAATTGAAATACCGTCGGACACCCCAAAATTAAAACATAAAGCGGGGCAGGAAAGAATAGTAACGCATTAACCGGGCGGGCATGGAGAGATGATTGAAAAGGAGGTTTTATATGAGTAAAGAATTAGTTCCTTTCTGGGAAGATACATATCGAGACAACAGTGTCTCAACATTTGCAATCACGCCCAATCCAACCGTTAAGGAATTTGAACATCTTCTTAATTTACACTCTCAAATTTTGGAAGTGGGATGTGGTGAAGGCCAGAATGTTTTATATTTGGCAGAGCAGGGATATTGTAATCTCGATGCTTTTGATTTATCGCAAAGCGGAATTGCAAAATTAAAACAAAGAGCCCAAAGTATAAAAAATCAAATAAATGTATTTGTAGATGATTTAACTACACATCAATTTGAGAAAAAATATGATATGATTATGTGCTTCGGAACTTTGCATTTTGTAAGTAAAGACGCTTGGAAGAATTTTATAAATCGTGCCAAGAAAAATACGAATATAGGCGGTATTCATATTATGCAGATATTTACGGATGCTGTACCTGCATCGCCGGATATTGCACCATTTGCCATCGGACTTGCAAAAGATGAAGAAATCAAAGAATTATATGAGGATTGGGAGATTTTACAATTTAAATCGTATGTGTTTGAGGATGAACATCCGAATGTCCCCAAGCACTTGCATGCTTCCAATAAAATTGTGGTGCGTAAGGTAAAATAACAAAATTATAATGGATTATTTTATAATCATACGATATGATAGATTTAGTGGGGAAATTAAAATATATCATTAATTATAAC
>X409_Impala__coassemble_399_pt1 | contig 26099 bp, 24 predicted proteins | sample X409_Impala__metabat2_low_PE_002 | metagenome-assembled genome bin X409_Impala
CATAAGAAGCCTGCATACGATTCTGCATTGCCTCATACTGATTTGCCTCTGTTTCCTTCGCCTCTTCCAGTTCTTTACGGGTCTTTTCAATCTCGGCTTCCTTATCGGCAATTTGGTCTTCCAATTCCGCCAAATGTTCCGCAGCCTCTTCCAGTTCCGCATTCAGCGCATTCAACTCCGCCTTCAAAGAACCGTGTTGCTGCTCCAACCCGCCCAGTTCACCTTCCAGTTCCTGGCGTTCCTGATCAATCTCTTCTTTTTCCTGTTGTATTTGCTGCATCTCCTGCTCAGCCTGATGCAACTGGTCCAGTGTCGTTGTAGCATAGACGGTCATCTGCGGTAAGCCCATGGTAAACATACATACCGCAATCGCCGCTGCAACAATTCTTCTTTGTCTCTTTTTCAAAATATTACCTTCCTTTTGTTGTATCACATATCCTTCAGCAAAAGTTAATAATGTTTCATATCAGATACTCATTTTTATTCCAAGTAAACTATTACACTTCAAACGTAATAGTACGTCCGCTGCGCTGATACTGCACGCATTTTACGCCTGCCGCATCAAACATCTTTTTTGCCGCAACATTCGAAGGAGTTCCCGCATATTTATCGGAATCATAAATCACTTCTTTAATCCCCGCCTGAATAATTGCCTTGGCACATTCATTACAAGGAAATAAAGTTACGTAAATTTTAGCCCCTTCCAAATTACCGCCACGGTAGTTAAGAATCGCATTCAACTCACTGTGCGCAACAAAAGCATACTTGGTATCCAGTTCACCGCCTTCGCGCGCCCAAGGGAATAACTCATCCGAGCAACCATTGGGAAATCCGTTATAACCTACGGATAAAATACGGTTGTCCTTACCCACGATACAGGCCCCCACCTGCGTATTGGGATCCTTGGAACGCATACCCGAAAGCATTGCAATCCCGGTAAAATATTCATCCCACGAAATGTAATCTTTTCTCTTCATGTAACCCTCCGTCCGGCACCCCACTGCCGTTTTTATAAAAATTTTTTCTTCCGCCGGCATCAGCATTTCCCCCGGCGGACCTTATCATCCGATTATTTCTCGATTAAATCAATTCTTCTCTGATGTCTTTCATCGCCGGAAAATTCTGTTGTCATAAAAGTATCCACAATCTTAAGGGCAAGATTCATACCAACAATGCCCGCACCTAAAACAAGTACGTTTGCATTGTTATGCTGTCTTGTTAATTCAGCGGATAAAGAGTCTGCGCAAAGTGCCGCACGTACGCCTTTTACCTTGTTTGCAACCATAGACATACCGATACCCGTGGTACAGATTACGATACCCTTTTCACACTCGCCGTTTGCTACTGCTTCTGCAGCCGGTCTTCCGTGATTGGGATAATCACAGGAACTTTTATCGTAGCATCCAAAGTCCTTACAGGTATGTCCCTGTGCTTCCAAGTGCTTCTTTACTGCCTCTTTTAAATCGTAACCGCCGTGGTCACATCCTAATGAAATATTCATTTATACTTCCTCCTGAATTTTAATATATTTATGGCCTGCGGCCTTTAACAATCGATTCATAATCGCCTGTCCGAATCCGTCCGTAGCAAAACTCTCCGAATAAATGGCATCCGCTTCTTCATCATCGAACTCTCTTAAAATGCGATACAAAGATGCGGCAATTGCAGTATCATCGTTACGGTTTCCAACCACTTTCACCACATCGGCACGGTACTTGTCCGCATTCTCCGCCGTGGCAATCACCCCGGTTTTATAACCTTTTTGGCGGCTTTCCTCTACAAGCATATTAATTTCTTTTACCACCTGTTCAGGCTTGCCCTCTATAATCAGCATGTCTCCTTTGGGGGCATAGTGGCGATACCGCATACCCGGTGCCTTGGGTCTTTCTTTACAGTCACCATCCATAAGTGTAGGGTCCATTGTCACTTCACCCAACACATCTTTTAACATATCCAGTGTAATATATCCCGGACGTAAAATCATAGGCACGTCGCCCATCAAATCCACAATGGTAGACTCCAAACCAATGGCAATGTCGCCCCCATCGATAATCATATCAATACGTCCGTCCATATCTTCCAAAACGTATTTTGCAAGGGTAGGACTTGGCTTACCGCTTAAATTCGCACTGGGTGCTGCCACAAAACCGCCTGCGGCTTTGATAAAAGCTAACGCAACCTTGTGGGACGGCATTCTGACCGCCACCGTATCCAGTCCGCCTGTTGTTTCCTTCGGAACAACATCTGCCTTCGGCAAAATCATAGTCAAAGGGCCGGGCCAAAAAGCCTCTGCCAACTTCTTCGCGCTTTCAGGAACTTCTTTTACAAGAATTTCCAAATCTTCCATGCGGTAAATGTGTATAATTAAGGGGTTGTCGGAAGGACGTCCCTTGGCTTCATATATTTTGCGGGCCGAATCCGGATTCAAACCATCCCCGCCCAGACCATATACCGTCTCTGTGGGAAAAGCCACCAGACCGCCGTTTCGTATCAGTTTACCGGCCTGCGCAATTGTCTGTTCATCTATTTTATTTTCATCCTGTGTGATGACAAGGGTACGCATACCTGCCTCCTGCTTATGGTTCTGTATTCGGCATGTGCTTCTTCACCGTACCATACTCTTTCCTACAGCAACACCATACATACCGATACTCACTCAAGTGTATCATAACACATTTTCTGTAGAATACCAAGGAATTTTGTAAGACAGGTTCTCCGATGTTCTTTCATCATCGCCTTCATATATGGTGCCTTCCTGATTCTCCGGCGCATTCTTTTCACTTTCCAAATAATTGCAGATTCCCAGTCTTAACGCTTCCACGATTTTTTTCTGATATTCAGCATCCTGTAACAGTGCTTCCTCTTCCGGATTGGACAAAAAACCGCACTCTGCAATAATCATAACCGCCGAACACTTTGTCAGAAGATAATAATTGTCATTCCCTTTTTGCACTCTCGGACGGGCAATTTCCAGTTCCTCATTCAACGCATCCTGCATAAGTTTTGCTGCCTGCCCGCCTTTTTCACTGCTCTCATGATAAAAGACCTGCGGTCCGCAAACCGATGCATCCGTGAAACTATTCTGATGAATACTCACTACCAAATCCGGCTTACAGTCTTCAATCATGGAGAGTCTCGCCTTCATATCCTGCATCTTTTTATTACTGCTGCTTTCATCGTAAAGACCCATATCACTCTGCCTGGTCATAACAACAGTCATCCCCTCATCTTCCAACACCTCTTTTAAAAGCATGGCAATTTCCAGATTAATATCTTTCTCCAAAGTTCCGTTCGCACCCACTTTCCCCGGGTCTTTTCCGCCATGACCGGCATCCACAACCACAATGCATCCGCTGTAAGGTTTCTCTTCCAGCTCCGTCTCCGCAAAAGGCATCTCCTCTACATCAACCTGTGCATCCTGCGCACCTTTACTATGTAAAACAATTCCCCTAATCAGTAATGCAATCGCCATTGCAACAATCATAATAATGGTCACTTTTAACATTGTACCTTTTTCCATATATTGTCTCCATGATTTTTGTTTATTTTTTACAATATATGTTTGAGAGGAAGGGATATATGAATTGTGCAGGAAAATGTTTGAGGGGGAGAATATAAAAAAGACACCCAACATTTTATTGTAAAATCGGGTATCTTTTTATGTAATTATCTCTGCGGAAAACTGAAAGTTTCTGTTCTCATTACTATCTTAGAACATATCAAGAATCCTCGCCATCTATGTATCTACGCTCACCCCACCATCCAGGAACCAGCTCGCCTAATGTAATGGTTTTTCTTGTTTTATAGTCCGTCATTATTTCCATATTTCTATTCTCGTATGACAACTGCATAAGAAACTCTCTACATGCGCCACAAGGCATACCGCTACCCTCTATCGCTCCATTTGGAGCTTCATCTCTAAATGCAATCAGTCGTTTAATAACAGTTTGACCACTATTAACATACATATTAAGAGCTGCCACTCTTTCTGCACAAAGGTTCATAACCCCACTACAGCCTTCGATACAAAAACCTGTAAATATTTCTCCATTCTCACTTTCCACAGCACAAACCACGTGATGTGCATATACAAAAGGAGAAACCTCCTCTGGGTGATATTGTTCCTTTGCTTTTAAATATAATTTTTCCCAAATATCCATATTTCCCTCCACCAAATTCAAATCTTTGCATGCTTTATAAAACACCTAACTATTCTTCCTATATATCTCAAATACATTTCGCTCAATACATGAAGATGCCTCAATAACTTTTTGATAGTCAATCGGCAAAGCCTTTCCTATCTGTTCAAACAAAAAATCCTTGAAACATTTATGCTGTGACATTATAAAAATTGCAGTATCATTTCCTACATCTATAGCCAAACCCATATCATCGTAAAACGGACCTAAATCTGTCGTAAGCAAAACAATTTTTTCGACCTTATCCAAAGAATAAAGATATTCTTTTTTTCCGATACATACACATATACAATTATCTTTTAGAGTTAAGGAATCTTCGAACTCTATTCTTAAATGTGTCATTTGTTAATCCCCTATGCTTTAAAAACTAACTCCATCCATTCTTGTGCCGTTATTCCAGGCTCATATTCTTCAATTTCATTTATATCTTTTTCGTATCTGTAATCAGTATCAAATGCTCCCGACTTCACACTGTATATGTACCTAAATTCTTGTGGCATTGGTTTATTATGCTTTTTGCATATTTCCTCTAGTTCCGGGAGGATTTTTTCTTCCACAGCATCAAGTATATCATTATTAACTTCGTCAGATATACCAGCATCAAGATTTCCGCACTTATTTCCATTAATCGTAAAAGCACTTGTTATCATGGATGAGTATTCATCATAGAATACAAAGACATAAATAGTCTCTACGCTCTCATCCACAGCATCTTTATATAATGCAATTATCTCTGATTGCTTGTCCATAAATTCATCTTCAAAAATCAATTTTATCACCCCTTACAATGAGACAAATTCCAATTTTCCTCTCTTATAAACCACACCAATTAACACTTTCATTTAATCAAAAAACAGCGGTGTGATAATTATCACACCGCGTCCACTTCTTAAATTAAACTAACTTCACTGTTTCACGTGCAATTGCAAGTTCTTCGTTGGTAGGCACTACCATAACGGTTACCTTGTCACCCTCGTTAGAGATGATTGCTTCTTCACCTCGAACCTTGTTCTTCTCAGGATCCACAGATGTTCCCAAGTATTCAAAATACTGTCCAACCATACCACGTACACGAGCATCGTTTTCACCGATACCTGCTGTAAAAGCAATGATATCAACGCCGTTCATGGCAGCTACGTAAGAACCAATGTACTTAGCCACTCTGTAGCAGTATGTTTCAAGAGCAGCCTTTGCAAGCAAGTTTCCTTCGTCCATTGCAGCAGATAAATCACGGAAGTCGCTGGATACGCCGCCTGATAAACCGTAAACGCCGGATTCCTTATTTAAAATCTTGGTAACTTCTTCCAAAGACTTGCCTAATTTCTTGCCAAGGAATTCTACGATTGCAGGGTCCATATCACCGGAACGTGTTCCCATGATAAGACCTTCCAAAGGAGTAAGACCCATACTGGTATCTACACACTTGCCATGGTCAACGGCAGAGATACTTGCACCGTTTCCTAAGTGGCAAACGATAATTTTAACATCTTCACGCTTCTTGCCAAGGATTTCTGCAGCACGTGCAGATACGAAATCATGGCTGGTTCCGTGGAAGCCGTAACGACGTACTTTGTAATCTTCATAATATTTATGAGGAAGTCCGTAAAGGTATGCTTTCTCAGGCATTGTCTGATGGAAAGCGGTATCAAATACACCTACCATAGGTACGTTAGGCATAATTTCCTTACAAGCATTGATACCGATTAAGTTAGCAGGGTTGTGAAGAGGTGCAAGGTCATTACATTCTTCAATTGCCTTCATAACTTCATCATCAATTACTACAGAACTTGCAAACTTCTCGCCACCGTGTACGATTCTGTGACCTACAGCGTCGATTTCGTCCAAAGATTTTACAACACCGTGGTTAGCATCTGTCAAAGCATCAATAACCATCTGGATTGCAGTAGTATGTGTAGGCATGGGATTCTCAATCGCCACCTTGTCACCACCCGTAGGCTGATGCTTTAATACAGAGCCGGGTGCACCAATTCTTTCGCAAAGACCCTTTGCAAGTACTGCTTCTGTGTCGCTGTTGATAAGCTGGTACTTCAATGATGAACTACCGCAGTTAATAACCAATACGTTCATTTTTTCGTCCTTCTTTCTTTTTTATAAAATAATATAAAATTAAAATGTTTAATCTCTGTACCGTTTTGATTTATGTCAAAATCATTTTAGTACGCCTTACCCCAATATACCATTTTTGAAGCAGGTTTGCCACAACAAATACACTTATCTGACAATTTTTCCTGTTCAAAAGGCATACAACGGCTGGTTGCCGCAGCATCTTCTTTTACCTTATCTTCACATGCTCTGTCGCCACACCACATTGCCTTAACAAAACCGGGCTTATTCTCTAAAATATCAAGGAAGTCTGCATAATCCGTAGCGGTATAGGTATGTTCTTCGCGATGTGCACGAGCTCTTTCAAGCATTTCCACCTGAATCTTGTCAAGGAGGTTCGCTACCTCTGTCTCTAAATCATCCAAGTTAATTTCAATCTTTTCACCGGTATCACGGCGGGCAAGTACAGCCTTATTTGCTTCGATATCGCGGGGACCGATTTCAATACGTACGGGAATACCACGCATTTCCTGCTCAGAGAATTTCCAGCCGGGAGATTTGTCGGTATCGTCCACTTTTACGCGGAAGCCTTTTAAGCGTTCTTTTAATTCATATGCCTTATCAAGTACGCCTTCCTTCTTCTGCTGGATAGGAATAATTGCAACCTGCACGGGTGCTACTCTGGGCGGTAAAACAAGACCGGAATTATCACCGTGTACCATAATGATGGCACCGATTAATCTGGTGGTCATACCCCATGAAGTCTGGTGCACGTACTCAAGTTTATTTTCCTTTGATGTATACTGGATACCAAACGCTTTCGCAAAACCGTCGCCGAAGTTATGGCTGGTACCGGACTGCAATGCCTTACCGTCATGCATCAATGCTTCGATGGTGTAAGTTGCAATGGCACCTGCGAATTTCTCTTTGTCAGTCTTCTGTCCTTTTACAACAGGGATTGCTAAAACATTCTCAAGGAAGTCAGCGTATACATTCAACATCTGAATGGTACGTGCTTCTGCTTCTTCTGCGGTTGCGTGTGCAGTATGACCTTCCTGCCATAAGAATTCACGGCTTCTTAAGAAAGGTCTTGTGGTCTTTTCCCAACGTACAACGCTGCACCACTGATTATATACCTTCGGCAAATCACGGTATGAATGTACTTCGTTTGCATAGAAGTCACAGAACAAAGTCTCTGAAGTGGGACGTACGCACATTCTCTCCTGTAAGGGTTCCAAACCGCCGTGGGTTACCCACGCAACTTCGGGTGCAAAACCTTCTACGTGATCCTTTTCTTTCTGTAAAAGGCTCTCGGGAATAAACATAGGTAAGTATACATTCTCTACTCCCGTCTCCTTAAAACGTGCATCCAACTGGCTCTGAATCAATTCCCAGATTGCATAACCTGCGGGCTTGATTACCATACAGCCTTTTACGCTGGTGTAATCGATTAATTCTGCTTTTTTTACCACATCCGTATACCACTGGGCGAAATCCACGTCCATGGATGTGATGGCTTCTACTAATTTCTTGTCTTCTGCCATGATTCTTCTCCTTTATTTTTTTATTATAAATTTGCTTTATTAAGTTTCTTGTTTGATTAATTTAATATAATTCCTATTCTGCTTTGTTCTATGCTTACTCTGCATCTTGCGGAACATATTCATTCACATTCCATCCGGCCATACCACCATCATGTATATCAATAAGATAAAACGTCTCTTCTCTATCGTCAGCATATCCGATTTCGTACTCAACCTTCTGTAATGTCTCGAATTCACTGTCGTAGATTTCCGTCCTCGACAATATTACCAAATCTGCTTCATAGGTATCTTCTAAATACTCTTCCATATCTTGTTTTGAATATGGTGCCTTCCGCAAACCATCATCACAAGCTGAAAGCATTAAACACGATAATATCAACATCAAAATTATCTGTATTCTTATACTCTTTTTTATTGAAACTCCTATTATCTTCATCAACAATTCGACTTACCCCACTGCCGATATCATAACTTACATTTTCTAAGTGCTTTTTTATTTCCTTGGCTATCCGTTTCTGTACATCCTTATAAAATCCTGCGACTTTTCGGAGAATATTAGTTTTTGAGTAATTTGTTTCTCAATTAGTGATTTTCCGACACGATGTCGGAAAAAGGTGCAATCGAGCCCGGATGGCGAGTTTGCACCGTTCACGTCCTTTTCTTTTCTACCCCCCCACAAATTACGTCCAAAAACTTATATTCGTAGAACGGAGCAGATTTTACAAGGATATACAGAAACTCCTTCTAAGAAAAATAAAAAAGCCTCCCAATCCCCAAGGGACCGAAAAGCTCGGCGATACCACCCTAATTAATGCTTACGCATTCACTCATCCTACCGTTAACGCCGGTGCTACGCCTGTGATTGGCAGGAACTCCGAGGCGGGTTCGATAAAAGGGGACGTCGGAATCTCACAGCCTGACAGGATATTAAATCGCCCCGTCGGATTCCTTCTCTGAAAACGTACTGTTATCTACTGTTCCTCATCAACGTTTTTTCACTATAAAAAAGATTTTAGGCAGAAAAGCAGGTTTTGTCAATGCCTAAAAAAGCCATTTCACGCTTTTCCCCGTCTTTTTCTTATTTCCATCTTTGCTAACACCCAACTAAAATATAATGTAAGAAAATTTACACAGAATTTACATTCGAATGAACCAAACTTTACATGCAGATTTTATGATAGGAACGAGTAAGCGCAAAACATCTCTGTTTGCGTGTCTTTTATACATTATTCAAAGTGTTTTAACAAAAAATAATATGAATATGTTTTTACGGAGGATAATATGGATTTTTTTGACATTCTTACACTTATTGGCGGCTTGGCCATGTTTCTTTTTGGTATGCAGGTCCTTGGAGACGGACTTACCCAGGCTTCCGGCGGACGTATGGAAAGTATCTTGGAGAAACTGACTTCCAACCCTTTTAAGGGCGTTTTCTTAGGTATGCTGGTTACCGCCGTCATCCAGTCTTCTTCTGCTACCACGGTCATGGTTGTCGGTTTCGTAAATGCCGGCATTATGAAATTATCTCAAGCCGTAGGCGTGATTATGGGTGCAAACATCGGTACCACCATTACTTCCTGGATTCTGAGTCTCACCGGTATTGAAGGCGACAACATCATAATCCAGATGTTAAAACCTCAGAACTTCTCACCAATCCTTGCCATCATCGGCATTTTCCTTGTTATGACGGCAAAAAAAGAAAGCAAGAAAAATATAGGCAACATTCTTGTCGGTTTTGCCGTTTTAATGTTTGGCATGAACACGATGAGCGATACCGTAAAACCGCTGGCGGACGTGCCCGAATTTGCAGAATTCCTGTTAATGTTTGAAAACCCTTTCTTTGGCGTTTTTGCAGGCATGCTTTTAACGGCCATTATCCAGAGTTCTTCCGCATCCGTCGGTATTTTACAGGCCCTCTGTTCTACCGGTGCGGTAAGTTACGCCGTGGCAATCCCCATTATTATGGGACAAAATATCGGTACCTGTATCACGGCACTTTTATCTTCCATCGGCGCAAGCAAAAATGCCCGCCGTGCCGCTTTGGTACACTTGTATTTTAACTTAATCGGAACCTTAAGTTTTCTGATTCTTTTCTACGTTTTACATGCAGTGATAGACTTTAGTTTTATGGGTGTTGCAGCAAATGAAATGGGTATCGCAGTGGTTCATTCCTGTTTTAATGTATTTGCAACCCTGCTGTTACTTCCTTTCTCCAAGGGATTGGAAAAACTGGCTTGCCTTACTATCAAGGACAATGATGAAAAGCCCGCAACCGAAGAAGAAAAGAGTTTTGCTCTTTTGGACGAACGTTTCTTTGAAGCCCCCGGTCTGGCAGTAGAACAGTGCCGTAACGCAGCATCCGACATGGCCGGCAAAGCCAGAGAAGCACTGATGTTGGCGCAAAGTCTATTTGAACAATATAACGAAAACATTTTAAAAGAAGTAATGGAAGCAGAAGACCTTTTGGATCGTTACGAAGATGAACTCGGAAGTTACCTTGTGAAATTAAGCAGCCGCAGCCTTTCCGAAAAAGATAGCCACATGCTTTCAATTCTGTTACACTGTATAGGAGACTTGGAGCGCATCGGCGACCACGCGGTAAACCTCGCGCACTCTGCTAAGGAAATGCATGATAAAAACTTACACTTCTCAAGCAGTGCCGAGAACGAACTGGCAGTATTTGTCCGTGCGGTAAACGAAATTCTCGAAACCGCAGTTCACTCCTTTGAAGAGCAAAACGAAACCGTTGCCCGAAGTGTAGAACCTTTGGAAGAAGTAATCGACCGGTTAAACGACGAAATGAAAGACAGGCACATTATCCGCTTACGCCGCGGCGAATGCACTATTGAAATGGGATTTATTCTTGCAGACGTAATGAACAATTATGAGCGCATTTCGGATCACTGTTCCAACATCGCAATTTGTGCCATTCAGGAAAATACCGACGTAGATGCTCACGATTATATTACCAACTTAAAAACCAAAGACAGTGCTGCATTCCTGGCGTCTGTAGAACAGTACCAGAAGAAATTTTATCTGCCCCGCATTTAAAAGGGGCATCGCATAATCCGCCTTTTTATCAGGCAGAAAGGAATCTTTCTTATGGCCTTAATTTATATCGTAGAAGACGACAAAAACATTTTAGAAATCGAAAGTTTTGCACTGAAAAACTCCGGCTATGACATTCGCGGTTTCGTCACTGCCAAAGATTTTTATAAAGCCCTAAACGATTTTTTGCCGGACCTGATCCTTTTAGATATTATGCTTCCTGACGAAGACGGTTTAAGCATTTTACAAAAAATCCGGTCCAATGTTCAGACCCGTTATTTACCCATCATTCTGGTAACTGCCAAAACAACGGAAATCGACAAGGTAAAAGGGCTGGATACCGGCGCTGACGATTATATGACCAAACCTTTTGGTGTAATGGAACTGATTTCCCGCGTCAAAGCATTATTACGGCGCACAAAAAACGGCACCGAAGATGAGTTATTGTACGAATTTAAGGGTATCATTTTAGACGATGAAAAACATCTCGTCACCGTAAACGGTGAAGTGTGCGATTTAACATACAAAGAATATGAACTTCTAAAACTTTTTATGACCAACAAAGGAATCGTCATCAACCGCGAACGCATTCTGGCGCGCGTCTGGGGCACTGACTTTGAAGGAGAGTCCCGCACCATTGATATGCATATCAAAAATTTGCGCCAGAAGTTAAAAACTTCGGGCAAATATATCAAAACCATCCGAAATGTGGGCTATACACTAAACAGCGATTAAGAAGTTTTTTAAAAAGGACAACGCATGAGAAAAAAATTAAACATTCAATTGATTGGCATTGCGCTTCTTTCCATGTTCCTGACAATGGTACTACTCCTATTGGTTTATTACGGAATCTTCCAGCGGCAGGTACTGGATGAGTTAAAAACCGTTACCCATATGATGGGCAGTATGGAAAACTTAACCGTCTACAGCGTAAAAGATTATCAAACCAAATTAGATAATATGCGTATTACACTACTGGACACCGATGGTAATGTTGTGTATGACAGTGACGTAAATGCTGCAGACATGGACAATCACTCCCTGCGTCCGGAAATTGTTGAGGCTTATACACATGGGGAAGGATATGCAATACGTGAATCCGACACGCTCTCTCAAAACACATATTACTACGCTATCCTTTTGAATGACGGCGGTGTGTTGCGTGTAGCCAAAGAATCCAACAGCATTTTAAGCATTTTTGCTTCTTCCCTGCCTTCTCTGTTCATTATTCTCATTTTACTGACCCTGGTCTGCACCGTTATTGCAAGTTTGTTTACCAAATCATTAATGAAACCAATCGACAATATCGCCAAAGATCTTGACCGGATGGGAGAAGTGCAAATATACCGTGAACTGGAGCCTTTTATCGAAACCATCCAACGACAGCATGAGGATATTTTAAAAAGCGCAAAACTCCGCCAGGAATTTACCGCCAACGTTTCTCACGAATTAAAAACACCTTTGACCGTAATTTCCGGCTATTCCGAGTTAATCGAAAACGGTATGACAGGCGAGGAAGATACCATCCGTTTTTCAAAAGAAATTCATCGCAACTCCACCCGGCTTTTAACGCTGATTAATGATATTCTACGACTCTCGGAACTGGACTCCGGCGAGCAGGGTATGACTTTGGAAGATGTTGATTTATACGAACTTGCAGACAACTGTATTTCCATGTTGCAAATGAATGCTGACAAAAATGAAATTACCCTGCATTTACACGGTCCTCACATTTCATTAAAATCCAACCGCCAAATGTTGGAAGAAATGCTTTACAACCTTTGCGATAATGCCATCCGCTACAATGAACCAGGTGGCAAAGTAGAAATATCCCTCCAAAAAAGTACAGACAGCGTTGTTTTAACGGTAAGTGATACCGGCATCGGCATCTCTCCGGAAAATCGCGAGCGCATATTTGAACGTTTTTATCGGGTTGATAAAAGCCGCTCCAAGCAAACCGGCGGTACCGGCTTGGGACTTGCCATCGTAAAACATATTGCAGAACAAATCAATGTTAAAATTCAAATCGACAGCGAACTGGGAAAGGGAACTTCCATTACGATTCTGTTTCCGAATTCCCCGCAATAAGATACTTCATTTTAACCATGATATAAAAAAGAGACGTTGAAAATTCAACGTCTCTTTCAATGTTTTCACTTTAATTATTTAATAAGTGTCCATGTACCGATTAAAGGTAACGGTGTATCATCATCCTGGCAAGCCTTAACGATACCCATAATTGCAAATACTAAAGCTGCAATCTGAGTAATACCAAGAGGAATGATAGAAGCGATTGCGCAGATAAGACCCTGATTCAAGTGCTGCTTAACGCCTTCGTCATCCTTGTGTGCACCAACGAGGAACACGATTAATGTACCAATCCATGTGATGTAGCTTACGATTTTAGCTGTTTTTCCAGTCATTTTCAATAAACTCCTCTCTTAATAAAATAGATGTTATCTGTTTATGTAACTACACATAATACACTTTGATTATACTAACATGTGAACTTTCTGTCAACAGTTTTACGCGGTTTTTCAACCCAATTCATTATTTTTCTTTATATTTTTTTAATAATTTGTTCTAAAAAACGTTCTCCACATGCCGCACATGGTTTTCGCATATGAACGAAGATTTATTTTACTTTGTTTTATTACATGTTATAATATTATTATCACCTTACATCAATGAAAGGAGATTATTATGGCACATAACGAATATATCCGGGAAGTTCCCGGCAGTGATACGGTTGTATTCTGCATACATGGCATTTTAGGCACCCCCGACCAATTCAATCCGCTTCTTAATCAAATTCCGGAGGAATGGTCCGTTTTTAACATATTGTTGGATGGTCACGGCAAAAAAGTACAGGATTTTTCCGGCAGTTCCATGCAAAAATGGAAAGGTCAGGTACAGCGTACCTTAACCTACTTAAGCGTACGTTACCGCAAAATCATTATTATGGCGCATTCCATGGGTACGCTTTTTGCCCTGCAGGCAGCCTCCGCCAAAAAACCACGCATCAAGGCACTCTTTTTGATTGATACACCGCTTGTGCCCTTTTTACGGCCGGTATGCGTAGGAAACTCCCTGCATATTATTTGGGACTGCATTCCTGCTAATGACTACATTACACTGGCGCAAAAAGACGCTTTCAGCATTCATCCGGACAAACGACTTTGGTTGTATCTTGGCTGGATTCCACGCTATATTGAATTATTCCGGGAGGTGGCTGCCACAAGAAAATGCATTTCCCGCATCAAAATACCCTGTCGCGTGTTTTTATCGCAACGGGACGAGTTGGTATCCCTGCGTTCTTACGGATTTTTAAAAAGAAATCCCCATATAAAAGTCTCTATGCTGGAAGGTGCAACACACTTTTATTTCAGCGAAGAAAACAATGCCAAAATGCAGCGTGCCCTGGCGTTTCTTTGCCGCAAGGTAAAAGATATGCCATACAATAAATAATTTATAAAATTCTACAAAAAAAGTTGTAAAAATCTTTGCCAAATCTTATACTTTTAATTGTGGGGACTACAAATTAAGAGAGGGGAATTTTTATGCTTTTAACCATAACACAGGTAAAGCCCGGTATGATTCTTGAAAAACCGGTTCTGATGCCCGGCAGCGAAAAGTGTCTGCTCAATGCCGGCGTTGCATTAAGCCTCAAAAACATTGCCCGTATGCGCGAATTGCAAATTGCATCCGTACATATCGCAGACCGCAATACCGTTTATATTGCTCCGGTGGACAAAATTGCCGAGGCTTTCGTGGCTGACTTTTTACATTATTCCAGAGCATTGTGCCCGAATCAACCGGAAGCCAATTTAGATGATGAAGTATGCGAACTGGCACGCCGCAATGAAAAACTGGCAATTAAGTTATCCGCAAACGAGGATATTTTATCCTTTCTCTTACAGCAAAAAATAACGGACAACACAGGATTATACCAATACAGCATTATGACATGCGTTCTTTCCGGTCTGGTTGCCGCCAGAATGGGAATGAGTCTTGACCAGATTTTAAAATGCATGACCGGCGCTCTCTTAAGTGATATCGGCTTATGTGAAATGCCTACCCTCATAGGGCGGGATGACTTTGACGGCCAGCAATTGGCTTTATACATGGAGCATCCTACCTACGGCTATCACTTCGCAATTCAGAACAATATTGACAGGGAAGCAGCCGAATGTATCCAATGCCACCATGAACGTTGGAACGGCAGCGGCTACCCACGCAAATTAAAAGAGGAGGAAATTCCTCTTTCCGCACGCATTGTTGCGGTTTGTGCTCACTATGCCGCACACATTGCATACAAAAATGATAAACCCTATGTTGCAATTGAAGAAATCTACGGCGGAAGCGGAATTTTCTTTGATTACGAAGTAGTAAAATGTTTCACTTCCACCATACCGGTGTACCCCCTCGGCGCTTTGGTTCGTTTGTCCACCGGCGAAGTGGGCATCGTTGCCAACATCCGCAAAAACGAAGGCGGACGCCCCATTGTCAAAGTGCATTACAACCGTTTTAACAGGCCCATTACCGAAAGTAAAATCCTCGACTTAGGAAAAGAACGTACCATTTTTATCGAAGAAGTGTTATAAAAAGCAAATACAGAAAGAAAAAGGAGCAAAACAGTTTATACTGCATTGCTCCTCTTTTCTTTTTCAAAACAGTTTAGGCATTTTCCACATATTCTGCCACTTTCTGCTCCACATATTCCTTTACATCTTTACGGTCCATATCCAATGAAATCGCAAGTTCTCCGTACAACCGGTCTTCTGCGATTTTCAGATACTTGTCATCACCGGCAGTACTTTTCTTGCCTTCTGCCAGTTTTTGTTCCTGACGGACGTATAAGGTTTTGATAATCTTCACAAGATCCTTACAGTCGTAAGTTTTCAAAGCCTCGTTAAAAATATCGTTGCGCTTCTTCTCTTCTTTGATTTCAAGAAGTTCCATATCTTTCATGGCCGCAATCAAATCCATAGCCTCGCTCTTACCCATAACCGCACGCATAATCACCTTCGGATTATCCACCGCGGAATAAATCGTGGCATCTTTCACGTACGGCGATACCAGAGTGTAATAAATTTTATCTTTCGGAACCCCGCTCATGTCCAAGCTTCCTACCTTATTTACCTGATACACACCGTAACTGTCATAAACCACATAATCTCCTACTTCAAACATAAGCCGCTCCTTTCTTTTTACTTTTCTTTTGTTGTGAAATATTTCTCATTCGGTTATATGAAATTATCCTCTGCCTATATTTTATCAAACAAAATTTTTTTTCGTAAGTAAAATTTGTCGACAAAATATTTCTTTTTTATATATATCGATAGGAATTTCAGGACACCCTTCTCCTGTTCACCAACAGCAAACCATATAAAAACGCCCATATCCGCAACTTCGCGAATACAGGCGCTCCCTCTAAAAATTATATTTTCAATTTCCCGTTCTCCGCATTTGCGAGTAAAAGTTTCAAACGGTTTTGCTGGTTGATTTCACTGGCGCTGGCATCATAATCAATGGCTACGATGTTTACGTTAGGATTCTTTTCTTTGATAACTTTCATAACGCCCTTACCAACAATATGGTTGGGAAGACATCCGAACGGCTGGGTACATACAATACTCTTGGTTCCGCGATGAATGTGCTCCACCATCTCCGCAACCAAAAGCCATCCCTCGCCCATTTTTACGCCGAGGCTGATATACTCTCTTGCCAGTTCCACAGTCTTCTTGAACTCCGTAGGCGGATCGAAATGACTTTCTTCTTTGATGATTTTGATAATATCATTCTGGATTCCTTCCATCAATCGGTAAGCAATACGGAAGGCATGTACGGATTTCTTGTGAATGCGATACATCTTGTACTCTTCCATTCGACCATATACATAAAACATGGCAAAATCCACCAATCCTGCCATGGTAGGCTCTGCGCCTTCCTGCAGAAGATAATCTTCCAGGTAACGGTTTGCAAGGGGCGAGAATTTAACATAGATTTCGCCTACAATACCTACCTTTTCTTTCTTCGCGTCAGTCCTTGGAATTGCTTCAAATTCCCTCACCATTTCACGAATGGTCTTTTTGACTTTTTTATAAGAAACTTTCTTCTCAGCCAATTGCGCAACCAGTTTGGCCGTCCACGCATCCGCCAGTTTCTCACTGTCACCCTTGTTTACTTCATAAGCCTTTGCCTGGTTGCAAATGCACATAATGACATCGCCGTACACAATGGCATATAACATACGAAGAATCATGGGAATCGACAACTTGAATCCGGAATTCTTTTCAAGCCCGACAAAGTTTAATGAAATTACCGGAATATGACCGTATCCTGCTTTTTTTAATGCTTTTCGCATAAGCGAGATATAATTGGACGCACGGCAACCGCCACCGGTCTGTGTAAATAAAAGCGCTGTTTTGTTCAAATCATATTTACCGCTGTTTAAGGCATCCACAAACTGACCAACCACCAGGGTTGCCGGATAACAGGTATCATTATGCACATACATTAAACCCGTATCAATTACTTTTTGCCCTGTATTTTCCAGCATTTCCGCGTCATAACCGTAAACCTTCAAAAGAGAGGCAATCATTTTCATATGGCGGGGCAACATGGTAGGAAGAAGAATTTTATAATCCTTCCGCATCTCCTCCGTAAATTCCACGCGGGTGATTTTATCATCCTCTTCCGTCCACACGGATATACCGGGTTCGTTTGTTTTTGCTATAGTTTGCTTTGTTTCCATTTATACAATCTCCATCTCGCCGTTTTGCATAAAAGTACTTTAACCGACGATACGTTTATACTTTTTACCCCAATTTTTACTGCTTATTTTCACGCATTTCCAAAGCACCCATCAAACTGCGCAAACGGATATTGACCGCACTCAAGTTACTGATTTCGTCAATTTTTATCTGGGTATAAATCTTATTTTTACGCTCTAAAATACTGCGCATTTCATCTGTAGTAATGGCATCGATACCGCATCCGAAAGATACCAACTGTACCAGTTCCATGTCCGGCTGTTGCGTTACATACTTTGCTGCCGCATACATTCTGGAGTGGAACGTCCACTGATTCAAAACCGCCACGCGGGGCATGGTAGTCAAATGACTGATACCGTCTTCCGATACTACCGCAAAGCCCAGAGACTCTGCCAACAAATCAATGCCGTGACCGATTTCCGGATCAATGTGATAAGGGCGGCCTGCCAGAACCATAATCTTTTTGCCTTCGGCGCGAGCCTTTTTTATAATACGGTCTGCTTCCGCGTGATTCTCCTCTCGGAATTTATGATACAACGCCCAGCCCGCACGGACCGCCTTGCACAATTCCTTCTTACTGAACTTACCGAATTCCTGAGGGATATACATTTTTAATTCACGGACGAATTCCTTTTCCTCTTTGATATGCAGGAAAGGCTGTATGAATTTAACCTCTTTTAATTCATCTATATTATCCTTGAGAAGTTCCGGATAGTAGGCTACCACCGCACAGTTGTAGTGGTTGTCTCCGCCCTCCTCTTTAACATTGTAAGTCATACAGGGGGCAAAAATTGCATCTACCTTCTCATCAATTAACTTATGTATATGACCATGCATTAACTTAGCCGGGTAACAAACCGTATCGGAAGGAATACTGTTCTGCCCAAGCAAATATAACTCGCGGCTGGAAAAGCCGGAGAACTTTACATTAAATCCAAGTTCCGTAAAAATACCGTACCAAAGAGGTGCCAAATCGTACATACCCAACTGCAGCGGCAATCCGATGGTAAACTTTCTGTCCGGATATTCTTTCATTGCCGCCAAACGATTCCGTTTAAACTCATACATATTCATATCATGGGTGATGTTTTTACTGTTATTACCCATTCTCTCGCAACGGTTACCGGAAATATACTTGCCGCCATCCGAGAAGGTATTTATCGTCAGGGAGCAGTGATTGGTACATCCCTGACACTGCACCGCTTTGGATGTATGTGTAAAAGCCTTCAACGAATCTCCGAGCATAGTGGTAGATTTTTCAATATTGCTCTGCTTCGCATACAATGCCGCACCATAGGCCCCCATAATACCTGCAATGGCAGGTCTTATAACCGCGTGTCCGATTTCCTTTTCAAAGGCACGTAATACCGCATCGTTTAAGAAGGTACCGCCCTGTACCACAATATGGTCTCCCAGTTCTCTGGGGGAATTGGCGCGGATTACCTTATAAATGGCATTCTTAATTACGCTGACCGAAATACCGGCTGAAATATTCTCGATACTTACGCCGTCCTTCTGAGCCTGTTTGATGGACGAATTCATAAAAACGGTACATCTGGAACCAAGGTCTACCGGTGCATTGCCTTTTAATCCCAGTTGCGCAAATTCCGGTGTCTGATAGCCGAGGGACTTGGCAAAGGTCTCGATAAAAGAACCGCAGCCGGAGGAGCATGCCTCATTCAGCATAATACTGTCTACCGCATCGTTTTTGATTTTGATACACTTAATATCCTGACCACCGATGTCTAAGATAAAATCCACTTCATCGCAGAAATGCTTCGCCGCCATAAAATGAGCCATGGTTTCCACGATACCCTTATCAATATGGAACGCATTGCGGATTAACTGCTCACCGTAACCGGTTACCGCACTGCCTGCAATTTCAATGCGTTCTCCGCAAAGTTCGGAAATCACCTCTAACTGCTCTTTTACAACATCCACCGGATTTCCCTTGTTGGAGTTATAGTAAGACCAAAGCAGTTCCTTCTCCTCACTTACCAGCGCAAGTTTGGTCGTAGTAGAACCACAGTCGATTCCAAGATATGCCTTGCCGGTATAAGTATTTACATCTCGATAAGTTACGGTTTCCGTTGCATGACGGTCATAAAACTCTTTTAATTCCTCTTCATTGTCGAAAAGAGCCGGCATACTTGCCACCTGCTTTTGCTCGGAAAGAGTTGCTTCGATTGCTTTTATCAATTCATCATAAGCAAATGTTTTCTCTGTTCCGGACGCAAAAAGTGCCGCTCCCATGGATACGGAATACAACGCATATTCCGGAAAAATTGCATTTTCATCGGATAACTGTAATGTCTTTTTAAAACTTTTACGAAGTCCTTTATTATAAAACAGCGGACCGCCGAGAAACATAACCTTACCTTCAATTTTACGTCCCTGGGCGAGACCCGTAATCGTCTGATTCACCACTGCAGAATAAATGCTCGCTGCAATATCGTTCTTGGATACACCCTGGTTGATTAAGGGCTGGATATCTGTCTTTGCAAATACACCGCAACGGGATGCGATGGGATACTCTTTCTGACATTGAAGACTCATTTCATCCAGTTCATCCGGTGTCACATCAAGAAGCGTAGCCATCTGGTCGATAAAAGCACCCGTACCGCCGGCACAGGTTCCGTTCATTCGCTCATCCACGCCGCCTTTTAAAAAGATAATCTTGGCATCCTCACCGCCAAGTTCAATTACCACATCGGTATCGGGTTCTTTTAACTGCACGAGCGCGTAGGTTGCATAAACCTCCTGTACGAAAGTAAGACCTGCCGCTTCCGCCATACCAAGACCCGCAGAACCGGAAATGGCAATTTTAATTTCAGCGCCATCCAGATATTCCCTGCACTCTTTTAAAAGTTCCAATGTCTTGGAACGCACCTGGGAATAATGTCTCTCATACTTTCTGTATAAAACCTTATCGCCTTCCGTAATTACAATTTTGGCAGTAGTGGAGCCGATGTCCACACCAACATTTAAAATCTTCTTACCGTCCATGTCGGTCCTCTTTCTGCTTGTACTTCTTTTAAATCTATATGCTGATTTCCTGACTTGATGCATAAAAAACGGCATCCGTCAAATATGATTTCTTTTCTTTAATCTGCGAGAAATTTTTTTACGTCTTCCAGCAATGATTGGCCGTATGCATAACCGTTGTCATACATCTGCTCCAACTTCGCCGGGTCTGTTTCCAAATGGCTGATTGCCACTTCTCCCTGCGGATGAATCAAAAACAATGTTCCCTGCTTCTGCAGGTCATAAATCAAATCCCACTGTTTGTAATACAAATCCAGCCGGTTTTTCATGGCAGCAAGAAAGGGCTTCGTCTTTTTTCCGTAAAGAATGCGCATCGCCCAATTGTACTTGCTCAAATCACTGGGATCCATTCCCTCACCCTTGGTGGAAATCAAAATAATTTTGTCGCAACCTTTATCCAACGTATGCTGAACCGGTATCGGATCCGTCATACTTCCGTCCATATACATAGTCCCTTCCGCCTTCACCGGTCTTCCCACCAACGGCAACGCACAAGAGGCCGTTGCTATGGTCGCCAGGCGGTCTTCGTCTTTTTTTTCGCTTAAATATTCCGGCTTACCCGTATAACAATTCGATACCACAAATTCATTCTCGATGGAACTGGTAAAATAGGTATCAAAATCAAAATACGTTTTCTTTTGGTAAGGCAATACACGGAACAATTTTTTTAAGTTCAAAAAAGAACCATGCAGCAATAACTCTTTTACTCCTGCATAACTCTCTTTTTTAGGTAACATCATCATATTTTTGGAACGTCCGATTTGTCCGGACACAAAATTCATTGCATTGCAAACACCGGAAGAACTTCCGATTACGTAATCGAATACAATTCCTTCTTCCATAAAGCAATCCAACACACCGGCAGTAAACATACCGCGCATTCCGCCGCCTTCTAAAATCAACCCACTTTTCACAATATGTTCCTCACATAGAAAGGGAGCCAGTAAAGCTCCCTTTATATTTTTATCACAAAACTAATATACAGTATAACACACTTTTTTACTATAATCGACACATAAATAATATTTTAAAATCTACGTTATATTCCATTATTTTTTTGCGTTCTCAATATAGTCACACAATTCCTGAACCGTGTTAAAGTTGGTATCATCTCCGAATTCAATATCAAATTCGTCTTCTACGGAAATTGCAAGAAGCATCATAGACAAAGAATCAATTCCAAGATCCGTAATCAAACGTGAATCCATTGTCACGGTGGAAATATCTACATTGGGTTTTACTCTCTGTAAAATTGCAATTAACTTATCAAAAATCATTTTTATTTCCTCTTTCTCTAGATGTGTGCTTTACGGTCAATCTTCATTGCGCCGGTACGCTTAAAATCTTCGCTTCTTGTCATAACCTTGGTTACGCGCTTGAAGGTAGGCATTGTCGCATTTACCTTAGCAACCACGTCTTCAGCCTTCTTCTGGATTTCTTCGGGACTTAATCCTTCTACTTCAGGTGCATAAGGGAAAATTTCAATTGCAATTACCGGTTCACCGTTCATAGTATCTTCTTTAATCAGGCAGTCTTTTACAAAATTTTCTTTGTAATAAACTTCTTCGATTTCTTCCGGCGAAATGTTTTCACCATTGGATAAAATAATCAGGTTCTTGATACGGCCAACGATGGTGATGTAACCCTCTTCATCCTCTTCCACAAGGTCACCGGTCTTTAACCAACCGTCTTCCAAAACTGCAGCGGTTGCTTCAGGGTCGTTGTAGTAACCAACCATTACGTTGTCACCCTTTACCCAAAGTTCACCGTTTACAATCTTGTATTCCTGATCCGGATAAATCATACCCATTGAATGGGGCTTCTCCTCAACGTTGTAGTTTGCACTGGAAAGGTTTGCACCTTCTGTCATTCCGTATCCTGCAAGTATTTTAATACCAAGATTTTCAAATGCCTTCATCATACGGGGAGGTACGGGTGCTGCACCAACCAGCATTTCCTCCACGCTTCCGATGAATTCTTTACCCTTAACGCTTGCAAGGCCAAGGATAATTTCCGCAAGACCGGGCACTACTACGAGACAGGTCGGTTTTACGAAAGGAATCATACCTACGGATTTCTTCATATCGGGATTTACGTAAATATAAGAACCTGTATAAAGACCGGTCAAAAATCCTGCTACGGAACCATAAATATGTGATAAGGGTAAAAATGCAATATATCTGTGGTGGAATACCCTCTTATCTCTCCAGCAACCGTTCTGCGCACCGCGCATCAATGCACCGTGATTTGTAACAACACCCTTAGGTGCACCTGTTGTACCGCCTGTAAAGTAAATTGCCGCAATGGTTTCTTTTACAATGTTCTTGCCCATAGGTGCTTCGTTATCAGAAATAGACTGAATCGGAAATACCTTAGTATTCAAACCGGCTGCCAAAGGAGCAAATTCATCTGAAATGAACAATGCTTCGATGCCAAACTTCATAGTGCATCCCATAAGTGCCTGCTCGTTCAACTGTGCAGGAAGCATAATCATAACGTAACCTGCCGAGGTAATTGCAAGGAACCATTCCATGGAATCAATGCTGTTTCTTGACATAACCGCTACCTTCGCACCATCGGATAATCCGAGGTTGTAAAGGAAATCTCTTCTTCTTGCAACACGGCTGTAAAGTTCGTTGTAGGTATATTTCACTTCATCATTACCTATCGCTTCCAACTCGCCGTAGTCTTTTTTCATTTTCTCCAATAAATCGCAGATAGTGGGCATATATGCCAATCTCTCTCTGTCCTCATCAGATACTCTTCCGGGAAAATACTGCCATCTTGTCTCTCTGTCCATTTTTGTGTCCGCCGCTTTCGCAGCTCTCCTTTCTTATCTTGCAATTATTTATATTTTGAAAACCCAATTCTATGTATGCTGGATTTCTGCTTTCTTTACGCACTTTTTGCCGAATACCTTCTCGCTCTGCACTTCCATACCAAGCATATGCTGACGGAATCTCTCACTCTCTGCCTCCAGATATTCTGCTGCCATACCATTATCCGTAGGCGTCATGGTCATAGGCTCACCAAACAGAATCTGTTTGCGCTTTCCGATGAATTTACTGTATTCGCCGGACAGGTAAACCGGAATAATGGGAGCACCCGTCATCTGACTAAGCAATGTAAAACCTGATTTAAAAGTATCCAGCGTATCCACCTTGGAACGATGTCCTTCCGGGAAAATACAGATGGATTCTCCTTTCTTAACCGCCTTCACACTGGCTCTTAACCAATTGGTGTCCAGGCCGTTTCGATCTAAAGGAATGGCTCTGTTGCCTTCCAGAATTGTCTTAAATGCCTTCTTCTCATACCAGTCCTTCGCAATTAAAATATTCGCCTTGTACTTATTCAATATGGAAAACATAACAATTCCGTCGTAAAGCGTAGTGTGATTTACAATAAAAATCGCAGGCTTGTTGCGATATTCTTTCAGTGCCGCCTTATTGGTGTAACGGACCTTCGGTCTGAAAACAATTCTCATACCGGCAACAATAAGAATTTTACACAGCCAACAATATATTTTTAAGAAAAAACCTTTTATCTTCTGCATTCTGCTCTCCTGATTCTAAACGATATCGAAATTCATCTTAACATCGAAATATAAACTTAATATAAACTTTTAATTTAAAAATAATTTTATTTACTAATTCTTTACCGTACTAAAATATGCTATTATTCCTTGAATTTATCACACTTTTCGGATATTCTTAATTTAATATATCTGTAACTTATAACCGTTTGGATACTTGTCAAAAACAAAACTGCAGCGAATGTTGCGTTCTGTTTCACGTTCTACATATTAGGGAAGGAAATTGTTATGTTCACAATTTTAATTGCGGAAGACAACCGAAATACGGCAAGATTAATGGAAGTTGTCCTTGCTCAAAACGGCTACCAGACCATTTGGGCAAAAGACGGAGAAGAGGCTTTGGATCTCTTGGGAAATAATCATATTGATTTGATTCTTTTGGATATTATGATGCCTAAAATAGACGGCTATGAATTCACCAAAATCCTGCGCGAAAGCGGAAGCCAGATTCCCATCCTGATGGTAACCGCCAAAGACAGTCCGGATGATATTCACAAAGGCTTCCTTACCGGAACCGACGATTATATGACCAAGCCTGTGGATGAGTTCGAAATGCTACTGCGCATTCAGGCATTGCTCAGGCGCGCCCAGATTGCCGCAGACAGGCAACTGATCATCGGCAACAGCAAACTGGCATACGATTCTTTCAGTTTTTATTATAAAGAGGAAGAATATCCGCTTCCCAAAAAAGAATTTCAACTTTTATTTAAATTATTATCTTTTCCCAATAAAACATTTACCAGAAACCAGTTAATGGAAGAATTTTGGAATGCCGATTCGCAAAGCGAAGAACGTACCGTAGACGTACATATTAACCGCCTGCGCGAGCGTTTCAAAGACAATCCGGATTTTGAAATCATTACGGTACGCGGTCTGGGTTATAAGGCAATCCGCAAAGATATTTAACCGCTTCCGCTTTTTTGCTTTTTATTAATCGATTTTATAAAATTGGAGTTTAACATGCGTAAATTAATTCTGAAACTGATTCCGGAGCGTTTTATCCGCAGCATTTCTACCCGACTGACCTTTTTTATGCTGTTTGCATTGAGTGTATCCAGTCTATTGTCCGGTATTTTCTTAACCATCATTTATGTTACGGATTTGAAAACCACCTGGAATCTGGGACCTGTTAAAATCACTTTGATTGCTTTAGGCATCAGTTACGTGGCCAGCGGTATTTTTTCGGTTGTTTTAAACAGAAACATTTTAAAACCGCTAAAAGAACTTACCGCGGCAACCAAAGAAATTGCCTCCGGAAATTTTAATATTAAAGTAGACAATGTGTTGAATCCTTTTAACCAAAGCAGTGAACTTGGTACCTTGGTTGACGGTTTTAATAATATGGCTGCCGAATTAAAAAGCACGGAAATGTTTCGAAATGATTTTATTCATAATTTTTCCCATGAGTTTAAAACACCCATTATATCCATTCGCGGTTTTGCAAGACAGTTGTATCAGGGAAATTTAACTCCCGAGCAAGAGCGGGAATTTGCAAAAATCATTATGGATGAATCCGAACAGCTTTCCAATATGTCCGCCAACGTTCTTTTGCTTACGAAACTGGAAAATCAGGGCATTATCACGGATAAAACCCGTTTTTCCCTGGACGAACAATTGCGAAACTGCCTTATTTTGTTCGAAGAACAATGGTCCGCCAAGAATCTGAATCTGGATTTGGATTTAGAAGAAATTACCATTTATCAGAATGCGGAAATTCTTGCGCACGTTTGGAAAAATCTGATTTCCAACGCCATTAAGTTTTCCAAACCCAACGGATTTTTAAATATAAAATGCAAAAAAACCGTGGACCATATCCATATTTCCATTGAAG